>ULTZ01002603.1_pt1 | contig 48764 bp, 41 predicted proteins | sample 1957981 | NCBI WGS metagenome assembly ULTZ01 (sample SAMEA4835745, study PRJEB28245) | human gut metagenome | biome: gut microbiome; material: fecal sample | place: Denmark | collected 2008
ACTCGTTTTTATGAGTCAACTTTTTTCAGTATAATACAAACGCCAATCCACCGGATGTTTTGTCATTTTCGGCTATAATAGAGTCGACTAAAATCATGAAAATACACCGCGGCGGAAGGGTCTATACGAAGGCGACAGTCGCAATTGAACTCTGACAGGGCGGCGGAAGAGTTTCTTTTACAAAACGAATGTTAGCATTGGCGGGACGATATTTATTCGTATCTTGCCGAATAAAATTCACGCACTCTGAAACAATAAACAAAATGAATAAAGCAAAACTCGACCAGGTTTTCAGCCTGAACAGTAGTGACGAAGTCTTTTCTTTCATGAAAGACTATGCATATAAGAATCAAGATTTAAGTGACGCCCTAATTCGGCACTTTCTTCCTGACGACATTGACTTGGACTCACTTAGGGCTGAGGTCAGGAATATCATCTTTTCTGTTGATGAGAGCGGAGACAGATGGGGGCCATCACTAAACTGGTATCAGATAGCCGACCAATTGGGGCGAATGATGGATAAGGCCAGATATTATGATCACGAAGGAAAATTTGATGCAGCGGCGTCAATTGCGTCCGAGGTAATCCTCTTTGTTGGAAAGTATTATTCTGATGATCGAGTATACGAATGTGAATGTTTCGATGGATATGATTTCGAGACCAGGAGTGCAGCAGATATGCTCATACCGTTAATCGAATCTAAAGTGCTGGATGTTAATACCATCAGTAGGATATCTAATGACATTGACAAGGTATTAGGAACAACTGCATTTCAGGACGGAGGATATTGCCTTGCAGATTTGAGTGAGCTGCAGAGTGTTCTCGAGGGCGTTTTCGATAATTTTGACGACCATTTGGCGTCACTTGATAAGATTATAGACAATGCAGGGCGAGCTGTCTATTATAGAAATCGCTGGTTGTTCAGAAAAGTGGCATACCTGAACTATAAAGAGAAGTATGATGCTGCCCAGAAGACAATAGATGATAACTTTTTCGTACCGGAACTATCCAAAATGCGGATAGTTTCCCAAATATTCCACGGACAAATTGAAGAGGCTATTGAATCGCTGGTCAGAGCAATAGAATGTACGGAAGACTCTTCGTATGTACACAGCTGTCATGAAAGAAAGATGGAACTGCTTGAAACAACAGGAGACACATCGAGGCTGGCAGAAGAACTTGAGTATCTGATTCTGAACAGCTATTCTTCAGAATATGAATACTATCTTCAGTTAAAACACGTTTTGGAACAGTTACCTGCCAATTCTTCAAACCGGTTACACACCATCATTGAAAAGTTGGTCGATAAGAGCCATTTTCATAGTCAGAAGGATACCGCCAGAATATGTGCAGAAGAGAACATGATTCCACAGCTGGCCGAGTGTTTGTCTTGGAATAATAACTACAACGATGAATGCTATATGGTTTTGGCTGAATATGGCAAACTGCTGGACTCTCCCACGAGGCGGAAGATCGTTGAAGAGCATATTGACCACATCCGAACGAGAGCCATCCCGACAGATAGCCGTAGATATTGTTATATCGTCAGCAGTATGAAAGCCCTACGGGATTCGTGCAGTGAAGGGCAAGCTGCTGTGAATAAACTAATTGAAGAATTCAGGACACAATATAGTCGAAGACCATCAATGATGAGAGAACTGAATAAACTTCGTTGAGTGAGTTAAGCTACATTTCCGGCGTTTTCTAGCTGGTCTGTTCCGTAAAAGGACCGACATCTTATAATTGCGCATATCTATATCCGAAATGATGTAATTTTAGAGCGGAGGAGAATTTTACATTCGATGTAATATAATTTCATAAATTTTACTATATTTGCATCCGGTAGGATGTAATCATATTATGAAGACACTATTGTCTGCAACACTCAAATCCCTCCGCAAGGAGTATGGATTGACACAGGAAGACCTCGCCCTGAAATGCGGTGTCGGACTTAATTTCGTGCGTCAACTTGAGCAAGGAAAACCGACGCTCAGGATGGATAAGGTTAATCAGGTGCTTGCAATGTTCGGCTACGAGCTCGCACCGGTAAGAACAGATGAATTGAATGAGAAAAGCTGAGATTTACTTTAAGGACAACCTTGCCGGTATTCTTACTGAAACAGAATCCGGTTATGAATTTCGCTACAATAAGGAATATTTAGACAATAAGGGTTCAGATCCAGTGAGTCTTACACTACCACTCTCTGAGAAGCCTTATCAATCCAAAATTCTGTTTCCGTTCTTCGATGGTCTCATTCCTGAAGGATGGCTGCTTGATGTGGCCTTAAGGAACACGGACATCAGTTCATTGGACAGGATGTCCCTGCTCCTGCTCTGTTGCAAGGACTGCATCGGAGCGGTAAGTGTGGTACCTGTAAATGAGGAAAGCGATGAGTAAATGTCTATATTGCTATAAGGAACTTGTGGACGGAGAAGTGGATTTCCATAAAGGCTGCGCCAAGAGATTCTTCGGGATGCAGAATGCACCGGAATTGCCCTATTCACTCAATGATTTGGACACTCTGGCTGCCCAGGTGATAAAGTCGCAGACAACATTGACCGGAGTTCAGGCGAAACTGTCTCTCCATCTCGACAGGCATGAAGGGTCAAGAAGACTCACCATAGTGGGACTTTGGGGCGATTATATCTTCAAGCCACAGACCCAGACATACAAGAATCTTCCCGAAAATGAAGACTTGACAATGCATCTGGCCGAAATCGCGAAGATAAAGGTTGTGCCTCACTCTCTAATACGACTTCAAGATGGCACATTGGGCTACCTGACCAAAAGGATAGACCGGACATCAGACGGAAGTAAGATTCCGATGGAGGACATGTGCCAGCTTACAGAGAGACAGACGGAATACAAGTACAAGAGTTCGTATGAACAGATTGCCAAGGTAATCGCCAAATACTCATATGTGCCGCTTTTGGATCTGACCGATTTCTATGAGCAAGTATTCTTCAGTTGGCTGGTAGGAAACAATGATATGCATCTGAAGAACTTCTCTCTGTATGCACCAAAAGGCAAGTGGTTACTTACCCCGGCATACGATCTTCTAAATGTGTCAATGGCAAATCCGAAAGACACCGAAGAAATGGCGCTCACACTCAATGGACGGAAGAAGCATATAACGAAAAGCGATTTCGTCAGCGCTATGACACTTTCAGGTATTGCGCCCAAGGTATTTGACAATATGCTAGAAAAGTACAGAAAACTCCTACCGAAATTCCAAGACATGATTGACATGTCGTTCCTGGATGACGAGTGCAAGGAAGCCTATAAACAGCGACTCACATCTAGATTGGAAAGAATATCAAATCAGGAATAAAACAGCGAACTGCCTGCAACGCATCTATTGAATAGCATAAAGAGGGTAGCAAGTCATCCGCGGTTGCTCAATGTAGGGTTTCATTGAGTATCTTATTGCATGAAGTTCCGGGTTTTGTTTCAAAAGATTGCTCAAGGAATTCGCTCTTACATTACATTCAGCTTTCACCTCAATTGGCAGTAATTTTCCGTTCCTCTGAATCAGAAAGTCAATTTCAAGTCTTGTTCCGTCATCCGTCTTGTGATAGAAGATATTCTCTTCGTCGTGACTCTTCATTTCTTCAAGTATGAATGTATTACATTTTCTTGCACTTAATTGTGCGGTCATCAACTACCAGAAGATGTTTGTGCTTGGGGAATGCGTGAAACCTGGGACAGGTCGGAATTGTTGAGTAGTCCCTCCTATTTGGTTTTTGTGTGGTAAATGTATTGTTGTTATCAATACAATGTATTATATTTGTGTTGATAATATTAAAAGTATCTAATATGGCACAGTCAACATTGTCAATGAGAGTAGATGATAATCTCAAGAAAAATTTTGATATGATATGCGATGATTTCGGCTTCACGAGTACGGCGGCTATCACCGTATTCATGAAAACGGTGGTCCGTGAAAGGCGCATCCCTTTTGAAATTAAAGCGTCCAGCAAGGAGCAAATCAATAAGGATGCATGGAATGCATTTCTTGAAATGAGGAATCAGGTTGCCGCCGCCGGGGCCCAAGGACTCTCATTAGAAGAAATCAATGACGAGATTAGAGACGCCAGAAATGAAAGATAAGTTTTTTGCTGTCATTGATACAAATGTTATAGTATCGGCGCTAATTTCCAAAAACATTGACTCCAATCCGGGCAAAGTCTTTCGCGACCAAAATTTCATCTTTCACCAGATCTTATAGAAACTGTCTTGAAGGCAATTATTGTTGATGGTTTAAATTTAGATAGGGTACCCGCAACAGGCATTGACTTTCCAGACCCGAAAGACATTGTGTTCTATGAAATAGCTATTTCTAAAGAAAACGCCTATCTTGTTACCGGCAATATCAAACATTTTCCTGTCAGGTCTTTTATTGTTTCTCCTGCAGAAATGGTGGAGATTCTGGGCGATGATTGATTATTCTGTTAAGATTCATTTCAAATAAAGCATTAGAATAATGACCTACGCGGAATTATTGGCGGACAATCAACGCTTGCGGAAACGAATCATAGAATTGGAACAATAGAATGCCAGACTTAAAGGGCTGGGTGAGCCATTACTGCCCGAATCAAAGTCTCCGACGCGTGAAAGTCATAAGTCATTGACAGAAGAAGTATATTTTCCGGCTCATTTGTCCGGCCAAACGTCAATCCACCGGACGTTTTGTGTTTTCGGCTATAATAGAGTCGACTAAAATCAGGAAAATACACCGCAGCGGAAGGGTCTATACGATGGCGACAGGCGCAATTGAATAACTTGTTTGTCAGAAAGACTTTTTTTCAATGAATATGGGAAGAATGGCTCGCAATTTGTGGGCCATTCTTCTCATGAACCTACTGGTATATACCAGGTTAGCACTCTGGCATATACATATTTTAACCACATGATTTATGAAACGTTTATCAATTCTTACCGCCATCATTCTGGCCGCAGCTGCCTTGATGGCATCATTCCAGAACTGCTATGCCTGCACAGGCATCACCCTCAAAGCCAAGGACGGAAGCACCGTAGTGGCGCGCACAATCGAATGGGCCGCCTCCGACAATGACTGCCGTTGGGTTGTCGTACCTCGCGGACACAGATGGAAATCCTTCATCCCCGGAGGAGGGACAGGCAGAAGTTTCACCAATGTCTATGGCTACGTGGGTGTCTCGGTGGTCCAGGACGAGCTGATGATGGAGGGCATGAATGAGAAAGGCCTCTCCGCCGGCCTCTTCTATTTTCCTGACTACGGAAAGTACGAGGAGTATTCAGAAGCGAACTATGAGACCAACATATCTGATTTCCAACTGGTCTCCTACATTCTCGGGCGCTGCGCCACCGTCGATGAGGTCAAGGCCGAGATCGCAAGGGTGCATATCCATGGATTCGATCCGCGCTCCTCGACCGTGCATTGGAGGTTCGCCGAGCCGTCAGGCCGCCAGATCGTGCTGGAGATCATCGACGGGAAGTGCGTTTTCTATGAAAACCACCTGGGCGTGCTGACCAACTCTCCATCCTTCGACTGGCAGCTCACCAATCTCAACAATTATGTAAACCTCCTGCCTGGCCGTACCGAACCACATACGCTTGGAAATATGTCCCTGTCATCTTTCGGAGGAGGAAGCGCGATGATTGGTCTGCCGGGGGATTTCACCCCGCCTTCAAGGTTTGTACGCGCGGCTTTCTTCCAGAGCACCGCGCCGCAGAAACCTGACGCAGAGGGCTCCGTGTTCACTGCCTTTCACATTCTCGGCTCAATGGAGATTCCGATCGGGGCGCAGTTCCCGGTTGGCGAAACGCCGGCCGACATCCCGTCTGCAACCCAATGCACTTGTGTCACCGACATGTCAGGTTTGAAGTTCTATTATCGCTCCATGTATGATGGAGGCATCAGATGCATTGACTTTAAAGAGATTGACTTCAAGAAGATAGGCCTGAAGTCCGAGCCGCTTGTTCCGTCAAAGAAGGAATTCGTCCATCACATCAGATTCTAACATGGATTGACACAGTAAGACCTCGTCCTGAAATTGCAGTGTCAGTAGCATGATTGATTTGCTTTATGTTGAACATTCACTTACCTCCAGGTAAACAGGTGGCCTTCCTTTCCTCCGGAAGGTGACGCATTGGTTAGGCGAGGACATAAGACAACAAAGGCAAGACAAAACGCATCCGGAATGGGCTGCGAATTTGCCTTGCCGTTTGTCTTTTCGCCTTACTTCGCGGATACCTACGAAGGGAAAAGTATGCCAACTACTAATACGTAGTTCGAGATGACATGTGCTAACAATAAATTAGTCAAATTGAAAAAGACATTGATAATTCTCACAATTTGACTAATTGTTCATTGATGGTATGTATTAACTATTCATGACGTATATACTAATCCCCATTGCATTTGGTTATACTAAAACTCAATACAAAGGATATTTTAGATAGTCCGCAAATTATTATCTGAAATTGTAAGCAATAGAGATAAAAAGTCCTGTGCTCGTTTCCTTATCTCCGATAATTGCCGGTTCTCCATTTTGCCTGCCATCTACCGTCGCATAATTAATGGCATAACGACCAAAGCCAACAGATGCGGAAAATCTCCATACATCCAATCCTACTGAAGGTTTCAGCAGATACCCTGTACCATAAGAAGAATAGTTATAGGCCCCGCCTGCAACCAAATCTACGAAAGGGCTGACAATTGCATTCTTGAGGAACGAATACTTGATCTCACCAAAGAAAGGAATGATTATCTGATTCTTCACATTGAGTTTGTGTAGAGGACTATAGACTATGCCGGTACCACCACCGAGATACAATCCGTTTCCAAAGGAATATCCATGTGACGAGGATATTGAACTAAGTCCGCTATTGTTTGCAAACAACACAGATGTCTGAATATTTGCTTTATATCCCTTGTTGTAGAGATAACTTCTATTCATCTGAGTTTGAGCAAGAATATTACATGCAAATATTGCATAGATAACACAGGACACTAAAAATCGTTTCATAGCATCTATCACTTTATTGTTTTCAAAAAACTAATCATAATCAAGCATATTTTAGTAATATTTTCATACCGCAAATATATATTTCGTCATATTATAAGTGTTGGAGAAATGTATGAATAGGAAAATTCGTGTATCGAACAGGAAGATTTGATAACTGGATACATGGTTTATCCGGAATATGACAATATAATCCCGTTTCAGGTTGCATAAAGGCCGTCGCTGAAAAAAACAAGAAGCATAATGCATTTGTTAAAAAAAGCCTTTCTTGATAGTTATGAATCAAGAAAGGCATACAGATCAGTTCAGAAGCAAGTGGTCCGACTAAAACTCAATTCCGAATGAAATCTTCGGCATCCCATAGATTGACACAGTCGTATTAGGCTTGGACGTCACATAAAATGGGTAGGACAAGCCCAATAACAGGCCTTTACCGGATTGCATACAGACGGCTCTAATTCCGCAGCGTTACGGAACTTGCAGTCATTGTTATAATTCATGGCATGGCAAAAGCCTGCTTTCACTCCAGCGGTCGGCGTGCTGGCCTTTTCCCGGAAATAAGCATTGTATTCGACAAAGACTCTTCCGAAAGCAGGGACCTTGTCAAGCGGCAGAAAAAACGCCCCTACACCAGCACCTAAATAATGATGGCTGTTAAACATGTATCCATGGGATGTCTCCACACCTTGCCACACTATATAATGATTCGTGTACAAGGCATTACCCTTATAGCCTCGGCTCCTGAAGTTTGAGATATCGTCTTTTGGATATGAACTTTGAGCCGATAAGCCTACCACAAAAGTGACAAGGAATGATATGAATAAAATAATCTTTTTCATCGCAACGATAGTTACTTAGTCAACAGATATCACGCATGCTACAATCATAGAGCACAAAGCAGTTAGAAATAAGATTTTTGTTTTCATGCAAACGATTTTAAAAGTTATCATATAGCAAATTTATTCTGCTACAAGATATTATTGTTGCAGAAATGTATGAGCAGGAAGATTCGTGTATCGAACAGGAAGATTTGATGACTGAATACATGATTTATCCAGAATGTGACAATAAAATTCTGTTTCGAGTTGCACCATCGTTCGGCGGTATCGGCCGTCGGCAAGAATCTTCTTCCATTCTTGCACGTTTATGTTTTTTTCTATAACTTGCCACTGATTATCCGTGATGTTGGTTGAATACATCTTTAATTGATTCATTTCAAAACATCTTCTAAATGAGATTAACATTCTTAAAAAAATGGTTGTACCTCTCCGTAGCGGCATACGTCATTTATGCGTTGCTATGGAGCGCCATTTATGTCGGTCACAACGTTTGGTCTATAAATATAAACGGATTTTTCGTAGACTTCGGGTATTGCGCCACGTTCACTCTTACCAGTCTACTTCTTGAATATTTTTTGCAAACCAAGAAAGAGCCACAACGAATAACGCCAAATAGACTAATTATCAACGGTTTTTTAACAATCTGCCTAAATCTTCTAATTGCTGTTTTATATGAGACGTTTATCGCTGAATTCATATATAAACCTGAAACAGATGACTTTTGGGGAAGTTTATATATTTTTTGCATCGTTGCCAGTTTTGTAGCCGAATTCCATGTGTTACGAGAATACACAGATATCGTCATCAAGCAAAAAGAGGAGAATCTTCTTTTGACCAAAAGACTTCTCAAATCACAAATGGATCCTCACTTTGTCTTTAACTGCCTTAATATCCTTTCAGGGTTGATAGAAGAAGATCCTGAAAGGGCGGAACGGTTCATCATTTCTCTGTCAAGGATATACAGATATATCATCAATAGCCTTGATAAAGACATCGTCCCGATTTCGGAGGCGATGACCTTCGCTAAAGAATACGTGTCAATCATGCAGACCCGCTACCCGTCAAGCATAGACTTCTGTGACAGCGGTCTTGAATGCCGCAGCGATGAGAAGATTCTGACGATGAGCATGCAGCTGCTGATAGAGAATGCCGTCAAGCATAACAGCCCGTCACCGGAGCACCCGCTGCGGATTTTGGTCTTCAAGCGTGGAGACAGACTTGTGGTAAGCAATAGCCTGTTCAATAACAGCCAAGGCCCAGTGCCCAGCACGTCACGCGATGGTATAGGGCTTAAGAACCTGCGACAGAGATATTCAATGGAATGCGGCAAGAATCCAGAGATAAGCATAACCGGAGAGGGCGACAAGCGTTTTTTTGAGGTTGGCCTTCCTATAATCAAATCATTATGAAAGCACTGATAATTGAAGATGAGGAAATAAGCTTCCGAAGGTTAAGACGTATGATTCATGAACTCCGGCCCGATATGGAGATAGACGGGCCTTTGACGACCACTTCGGAAGTCATATCGAGACTTTCGGAACATTCAGGATATGACCTGATATTCTCAGACATAAGACTGCGAGGCCAAGAGGTGTTCAGCGCCTTTCAAACAGTGATGCCTGAATGCATGGTCATATTCACTACTGCCTATGACGAATATGCGCTCAAGGCGTTCAAGAGCAATGGTGTTGATTACCTTCTCAAGCCTATTGATAATGAAAGCCTTTCTGCTGCGATTAAGAAAGCGGAGAGCATTGCAGGAAAGAATGTTTCAAGCAAGAGCAATATTGATGCTGCCAACGGCGAACTCCGGTCCTACAGGGAGCGCATATTGATCTGGAAAGGCGAAGATCTGATCCCTGTCAATGTGAATGACATCCTGTATTTTTATTTCGACCAGCGGCACGTGTATGCCAAGTCTGCGGACGGTGACATCCATTCCATCCAATTCACGATGCACGAGTTAGAGAGCGAACTCGATCCGAAGATGTTTTTCCGGCTCAACAGGCAATACATTGCGAACATCTGTTCAATAGCAAGGATAAGCATGTTCTTCAACTCCCGTCTCCAGATTCGCCTTAAGGGATGTGACCAGCCATTGACACTGAGCAAGGAAAAATCAACGGAACTACAGAGGTGGCTGGACAGATAAGACTTGTACTTCTTTAGTAAGCGATTGCCATAGATCGATAAAATATTTATATTTGCATTGCGTAAATATTCGCAACACACTGCGTAAAATGTAAAACAATGTATAAAAGAGCTGAATAAACTTCGTTGAAGGAGTATTTTATTTGCCTGCATTCATGTTCATCCGATTATATCCTCACCCTGTGTTTAATAGATAGTTTATTCAAGTTTTGCTAGTGAGTTAAGCTACATTTTCGGCGATTTCTTGCTGGTCGGTTCCGTAAAAGTGCTACAATACGGAGGAGATGTATAAGCAAACTGCCAATAATAGAGAATTGACCTTTGGCGTTTTAGAAAGTTACTGTAAATTTGCAGTAGATTTCGAAAGTAGAATATTATGAATGCTTACGTAAAACGGGATTTGTGAGAAGCTGAAAGAATACCTTTATTCCAGAATTGCCTCGCAGACTGAGAATTACTACGTCTTTCTGGACGAAATTCAGGAGGTAGATGGATTCGAAAGGATTGTCAATGGCCTTAATAAGCGTCAGAATGTAGATGTGTATGTCACCGGCAGCAATTCAAAGTTCCTTTCTACCGAAATCAATACCATCTTCCGCGGGCGCAGCGACGAGGTCAGCGTCCTTCCGTTCACTTTCCGCGAATTTTGTCAGGACCGACAGGAAAGTGTCAATGACCTGTGGAAAGAGTATTACACTTATGGAGGACTTCCCGCACTTAGGAAAATGCCGACGGCTGAACAGAAGACCACCTATCTCCAGAAACTGTGGAAGAAGACCTATCTGGACGATGTGGTCGAGCGTCACAACGTTGAAAATCGGGAAGCGCTTGAAGCCATAGCCGATGCTTTATGCTCATCTATCGGGTCCCTTACCAATACGACACGTATCACCAATACGCTGGGTAGTATCCGCAAAATCAAGATAACGGATGACACAGTTGCAAAGTATATCGGCTATCTGGAAGAGGCATTCTTGTTCAACGAAGCCCGACGTTATAATATCAAGGGCAACAAGTATTACGAGAACATCAAGAAATACTACTCGATAGATGTCGGTCTTAGAAACGCAAGGCTGAATTACCGCCAATTGGAGCAGACACATCTGATGGAGAACATCATCTTCAATGAATTACTGTACCGTGGTTATGTGGTGGATGTGGGAGTCGTTGAGCACCGTAAAATGGTCGAGGGCAAGTCTGAATACAAACAATATGAGGTGGATTTCATTGCTGCTGATGGGAACGAGAAGTACTATATTCAGTCGGCCTACGAGATAGAAACCGAAGAAAAACGTGAGCAGGAACTGAATTCGCTCAAACGCATTGATGATTCCTTCCAGAAGGTTGTTATCGTCAAGGACGACATTATGCCCTACAGGGACAATAATGGAATCCTGTTCACCGGACTGTTCCAGTTCCTCTTCAGCGACAAATTCGCATAAGACCTCTCGAATTTTATGGAAAAAAAACATGTGGTGCCGGGGAAATGCGGACCAATCGGACAGCTATTGCGAAGACAAAGCGTGGTGGCTATGAATAATGCAGGTTAACCATGTGATAGTGATAGCAAAGCCGCAGGATTCCATAATATGCCACTATATTCGAGCCTTCTACCCGCTCAACGTTTAAGAAAAACTAGACTGTCCTTTTTTTCTTAAGTACGATTTTAAGTACGATCCTAAGTACGATTAGATTGACGCAATATTCTCCTATATGCCACCAAATGCCTTCAAACTACATTCACATAGACGAAAAAAAACAGGTGCCAAAACGAATAAATCGTACTGACACCTGTTTAATTTACTAATATTCAGCAGTTTACCTACTAATACTCCTCCTCATTAAAGTAAAGGACAAAAACCTCTACAGGCCATTCAGGGACCGTTTTTGAGGAGTCCGAAAGATTTTAAGGCAGATTTCAATGTTCTTATATGCCGTCAGATACCAGTCGTGGTTTCTTCCTAAAATCCGCTGTAAATGTCTTCGCTTCTTTGTCGCAAAAATACAAAAACCTATGGAAAAACCAATACTTTTGGTGGCATTTGATACGCTAGGCAGATTTTTTCAGTAATTATAATTTTTCTAAAAACGCTCTTTTTGGGGAAAGTTGAAAATGCCATCATATTCCAACATATTCCAACCAAAGACATCGTTTGCACTCGAAATTGTCGATTTGGAAAACGAAGACAAAAAAAACTGCCTGATGGCCCTCGTTATCTCAAGCTTTCAAACGCAAAATACATACTAAAATGCAGGATGAGGGTTTATCAAGTTATTTTCATACTCCTTGCGTACGTTGCTTTGCCATAATCAGTCCTCCAGAAGTTGCTTCAAGTTCATGACAGTTGAATCCACAAACGGAACCGCATCAAAAAAATCACCACGTGGCAAATTCCGAGATTCGCCACGTGGTGGATAAAGAGAAATAGATCAATTTAAAGCCTTATTTCACATGAATCTACAAATGAGAGCGGGGATCTGCTGCCACAATCACCTTATCATTCATTTCAGACTTACATTACTGTGCCATCGCATATGTGATAGTGTATCCTGACGCAACTGAACCTGCCGTTCTTGCCCTATTACCATTTGAGCACGAAATCACACTTCCATCATATGCTCCATTTGAAAGGGCTTGGAACAATGGGAGCGGGTCGTTGTCATTACGTGTGCGCAAGTTGAAGCACATCATAGCACCATATCCATCATCAAATGCACTCCCGGCATAAGACTCTGCATTATTTGTAGAATTATAATTACCAAGATTAAATGATATTGGAGACCATTTATTGGTTGTCATCCCAGTAATTCCACTTGAAGTATAGTAGCTTCCAAAATAACCATGATATGCGAAATCAATGCAAGCAGAAGCCGCTGCATCTATTTGACTAGTGTTGCCCCAATCGAACACAGTGATAAGTTTATCAGACGGCATAAGGGCATGAAGTTTTTTGATGATTTTAGCAAAAGAATCTGATACAAGTGAACCGCTATAATTAGCATACTCATCATCGAACCCAACTCCGTCAAGTCCATAACGATTCACTGCATAAGCTAGAATTGCAGCAAATTGTGTGCTCTGCTCATCTGTCATATTAGCTACACCGATACCCTGCCAATCACCAAGAATTGTAAGCAGGACTTTGATTCCCTTTGCTTGAAGAGGTGCTACATAAGTAGCTGCACCACCATTCTCCAGAACATTGGTCAGTTTATCATTCAAATAAAGAGTCGGATTGCCATTACCATCCTTGTGTATGTTCGCCGCAAACAATTCCACAATATCAACGAACGACGTGCCATCAGGCATGGTATAGTCGCCGGCATTTAGAGGATTGACATCATTTGTTTCAACATAGACTGTCAGGATTGGATCTTTCTGGCCAAAAGATTTAGTTGAAATGAGCAAATCATCTGATTCATTCATCTGAAGTTCAGATCGTTCAATCTGATTGCAAGATAGTACACCTGCCATTGTTGCAAAAAATGCAAACATCTTAACGATTGCTTTCATAATTTTTAGATTTAAATTGTCTATAAACTAGACATCCAGGATATTCCAAGCACATCTACAATATCCCTTGTGTCCATTTCTCTTCCCCAAGGGCAATTATTCGTTATAGTGATTATAAAATTGCCTGAAATTGACAAGCCAGCAAAATTTGCTATTTGTATCACGTTTTGCTTAGGTTTGAACTGTTCCACCGGATTATATTCAACAATTGCATCTTTCTTAAATAGTTCTTTACCGGCAGCATCAGTGATTTTGATATTAATGGACAACCCACCTTTATTAGAGTTCGATAACATATGGTATCCATATAGCACTTTTATAGCAGAGCAGCCGCCTGACAACAATGGAGAAACCATACTGCCTGGCGAATTGATATTACCACTCAAACCTATAGTATAACTTGAATTAAAAGGTGTCGTATCCTCATTCTTCCAGTTTGAAAGTGTGTTATTATAAAATCTAATTTGATTTCCCTGCCACCCTTTGGCTGAAGTTCCAGATTCCGGCCCAGTCGAAACGTATGTCATATTCCCCTCCGGATACATTGTCTCGAGATCCGCACTTTGCCATTTTTCCTCCACGACGACCTTTGCCTGCTGGACAATATTGAAAGACTGGACTTTGACGCCATCCACACGTACTTCCACTTCAGCAGTTCTTTGAGTTGCTTCAGTGTTCTTGGCGACAGCGAATGTCACATTAACGGTGCGCAACGCCTTTGTCTCAACAAGGGTTATCCAAGTTTTTGCTGCTTCAGGAACAACGATTTCGTAGTCAAGATTCGTCGTGATTTCCACTGTCACAGAACCTCCTTCCGCAGGAACAGGTGTCGCATCGGAAAAGCCATCAGTTATACGCTCCCTCTTCTGCCACGCCTGAGCCGCTATGTGAATGACGGGCGCTTCTGCATTGACAACAACCTTGTGGAGAATGCTATCAGGCCTCTGGCCCTGGGGAGGAAGAACTACCTGTTCTGCGGGAACCACGATGCTGCGGTGCGTGCTGCCATCGTCTACTCCCTGGTGGACAGTTGCAAGGCCCTGGACGTTAATCCACGTGAATGGATGGAGGATGTCCTGCTCCGGATACCCGGGAACGAGAACAACCGTGAAGCTCTCCGTGAACTCCTGCCAGACACGTGGGCAAAACAGACCAACTAGGATCAACTTGACCCAACTTTGGCCAACTTGAACAAGTTGCCTCCAACTTGGAATCAAAAATACAAGTCGTCCTTAATCGGATGCTTACGAAATAAAACAGCGAGCAAGTCATTTGAAAATTCAGAAAAGGCGGCACATTGTAATAATGTTCCGCCTTAACTGTTTAATTATTAAGCAATTACCCGCTAATACTCCTCCTCGTTAAAGATAGAATGCAGTATTGATTATCAATCAGCTAAGTAGTTTTGACGGAATTTTATACAAACAAATTCTGACCTCTGAGGATTTCAAATGAGCGGTTTGTTTGTATCTTGGATGTCTCAAATAAATTCTGTTGTACTTCATGAATCAGCGTACACGGCTTGAATATCCAAAAACGTCTCTTTACTTTCATAATACTCTCGCCATTTAATTAACACATCGCAATCTCTGAAAAACTCGAATTTCAACAATGATTTAACTATTTGAGCTGTTCTTTCTCTGCGATAAAGTTTCGTATTTACTATTAATTCAGAATCAGTCTTGTCGATGTTAGTGTGCTCCCATAACACATCCAACCCAAGAATAATCTTTTGGAGAGTTCTTGTTGTCAGCATATGTTGATATTTATCAGTAAATAAGCCAAGAATGTCAATCGTATTCACAAGTCCATCCTCTTTCCCACATCGAAAATTATCTGAAATAACATCTATCTCATTTGACACATCGAATCCGCAGCGAACTTGTCTGATGACGGATGCCAACAAATCTGCATACATATGCTCGTCACCTGTTGATGCCAAGTTGAGAAACCTTTCATTGATATCCTCCGAGCTATACCATAACGGAAATGCCTTCTTAATTGAAAAATCAGGCAATCCATACTGTGCATATTCGTCAATAATTGCTTTTAGTTTTGTCGCACTATTTTGATTTACCTTATTTATGTGTGGGGCTATCACGCCAATAATAATTTTGCCGATATCAATAAACCGAGAACCATACTCATCTTTTGCAGAAATCCCAAACTGACGTTCTTCACTTAAGAGTAAATCTTTGTCGTGAGACCATGCTTCATAAATCTGATCAATAAGTCGTTCTATTTCATCATCACGCCAGTCATATTCTACGCCTTCATTAGTAGTGCCCTTTATTTCATTCAATATTTGAACATTCCCAAAGAAAGCCGTTGATTTTTTGGATTCATTGAATGGTATATGAGTGGAACTAAAATATTGCCTTAATAATTCAACCGGATCCACATCGTTTGGATGAGGTAAAATCAAAAAGACAAATTTTGAATATATTGATTCGTCCGGGAATCCAGAAGAATCCCTAACTGCCCAAAGTGCATCAGCAAAGGATATTATCTGATTTTCACTGAGTAGTCCGTAACGGAATAGAACAGACAGTCTAGTAATGTAAGCTTGCCGTTTCACATCATTTGACCTTACTGCACTTATCATCAAATCTATACAGGAGGAATCAATATCTGGTCTATTACCAATAAATTTATCTGGCATAAATGACATTGGTTCCTTGGAGTAATCACCAATTTTCCTAAGGCAGCCCACACTTAATTTTATGAATATTGAAAGAAGAGAGCATTTTTCCTTTGATGAAAAAGAAAGCATCAACATCTTAACTAGCGAATCGACATTTGTATATGACATCGTTTTTTGTGAAGCATATATCTTATCAATCAGATCAAATGTTTCAACCCGCAAATCGTATGAAGCTTTCAAACACAATCTTGACAGAATTCGAATAGATACTGATTCCTGTGATTGCTGCCAACTCTTTTCCGCCTCCCCTTCTAAAGCAACAAGGTCATTGGCATACCCCAAATACTTGGCATACAAAGCTGACACTTCTTCAGCAGATGATTGTTCTAGACGTTTTCTATTGAACATCGCATCTACTACTACAGTATCTCCAAAGCGCCGCACCCAGTTTTCTGCAATCATCGGAGAACAATATGACATCACAGAAACAGCTTTTGCCAGTGTGTCTTTGTTCAGGGTCGTCAAATGAGGCAAGTGAATAGGATACCCCAATTCTTCATAATAGCAGAAATAGGCATACGCTATTCTGTAATCACCGCTATTATTGCTCATTGAACTTGTTATCCGGCTTCTGCCAAGTTCATAAAGAGACCATTTGTTATGAACCCGAAAGACTTCTTCGGCCCATCTTAACTTTGTATCAAAGAATTCACTTTCGTACCAGATGTCGTTATAATTTTTCAATGTGCTCCATGTTTCCTGGGCCCTTGGTCTTTCATAGTCTTCGTCAAATGAAAAATTAGCGCTACACATCAGGTTCAGAATCGTATGTGCATATGCCTTTCTGGATGCCCAATAATACTTCTCCTTATATGAACAGGTCTCGAATTTGGAGGATATAACATCAAATGCCTCTCTAGCTAAAGACTTCCCCTCGCCAAGTGAAATATATTCTGCTAACAGCGATGCTTTCTTAATCTCCCAATATGGGATGTCAAGATTCTTTTTCCATGTCTTCAAAGCTGCTTCCAGTTTAGCAAAGTCACAGACATACACAAAATGCAGGCACACCTCGTACATATAGGAAGCATATTGTTCTGCTGTCATTAAATGAAGATATCTCTCCATCTCTGCATATAAACTCTGCCATTTTTCTTCCCATGCCTCTTGCCGATAAAGCCTCAGCAGTGCAATTTTTAGATTTAGCCAGGCTTCCCTGTTTACCAAACTGGAATTTGCTCTTGTCGGTTGATATTTGCCAATAACAGAAAGATATATCGGTTCCCATTCGTTACATATTGGGAAAAGGCATTTCTCCATCAACCAATTAAATTGTTCAAGATATAACAGGTCGTATGGTTTCTTTAGTGCTTCGATTGAAGATTTTGACAATGAAAAAGAGTCGGCGCTAGCCCAATATTCTCGTTTTTCACGAGGAAGCAGCAACCACCCCGGGTACGAATCTCGTTGAGTCTTAAGCAGTTTATACATTTTCATGTAATCTGTCTCTCGACTAGAATACATATTATGATTATCTCGGCCCCATGATAATACCATTTTCGAGAATGCGGATTCTTCTGCTGTTGGCTGGTGTCTATAGCTATCCAAATACGAGCATAAAGCCTTTATATCCTCAGATACGCTAGATGTTGAACCTGACATGCCCGAGATGTTTAAGACTATTACATTTTTACTTTCTAAAGTTTTAACTCTGGCATCAGGCATTTTCTCCACAGCGACCAGATACACCTTTCTAGCGCTTTTCCCAAGTTTATCATTTACCCATCCAAGCCATTGGTTGAAGTTGGGATCCTCACCAGAGAATCCTATCATCACCATTGTTGTACGAACAAAAGAATTGCACACATCATTAACAAATAATGGATGCTTGGACGGATACAATCGATAATCTTCTTCAGTAATGATTATCTGTTCACTAAGATTAGTAATACTGCCATGCAATTTTGCAATATATGGAGAGCTTTGAACTGACAGCGCTTTATCATTCAGGACTTTTGAATAAGATCTTCTTCCTGACTGTTCTAAAGAATCAGCAGCTCGTTCGAGAAGAGTATCATAATTTGTAGTATATACATTTATCCAAGGGAGGGATAGTATTTCAGAATATATCTCAGAGGGCGTTCGATATTTATCGGCTATGGCCTCTGAAATAATACTATCAAGAGTAGTGCGTCCAAAAACATGTTCAACATCTTCTGCAAGTTTCAAAACATTAGCATACGCTTTATCTTTTGATTTAGGTTTTCTGCCATTGACTTTTGTAAAGAACAAATCTCCCAAACCACTCCACAACGGAATAATAGGGATGTCAGATTTACTTATAGCATTCCGACTGAATCCGGCCCCCACAAATAAACTTGCTTTGTTGTTCCAAAGCTGTTCTGCTATTTCATTCAGATATATTTCTGTTTTCTTATTCATTAAGCATGAAACGATATGTTGATTATCAAACAATCAAAGAAGCACTATGTTGTTATTACGGAGATGACATCATTTCTTATACAAACTCTGACCTCTAAAGAAACTTGATGAGTGACTTGTTTGTATGGCTCACTCTTTCTGAGTTGAAGAGTCTCTAATCGCTAATTTAGTACGATTAAGTTCCTTCTCTGTTTCTTCTATCTGTACTTTTAGTTGCGAGTAATTTGAGTGTTCTTTATCCCAAATTGCGAAAGCCTGCTCTCTGCGCTTATTAACCTTCTCCTCCGAGCCAATATTAAAGGCATAAGTTGTAATGATGCCCCCCACAGCAACAATAACACCAGCCGCGCCCCAAGTAATAAACGTAAACAGATTCACAACCTTGTCAATAATAAGTAACAACACGACAACAACAATTAGTGATATGCCAATAATCCGAAGAATCATAGGACATCTATATGAAAAACTCGAACATCTTTTTGTCTCTAAAGGGTCTATCACTGACTTAAGTTGGACGAGCTTCTCTTCCAGAGAATCTCTTTTAGCATACAGAGCATTAAGTTTATCAGATTCTTTCTTCTCTTCCCGCAATTTTGCAATCTCCTCTTGAATGGAACCAAGCTCTTTAGACATTTCTCCAATGTCGGATTTTAACTTGTTATTCTGGTGCTCAAGTTTCTCTGTCTGTTCTGTCAAGCCCTTAATTCTCTGCGATTTCAAGCCGGACTCACCTGACAATCCTGAAATCTCTATTTCTTGTTGAGCCACTTTTTGTTCAAGCGATTCTTTCTTGCTGTTTACTTCACTATTAATGGCATCAAAGTGTGCTTGGTCCTCCTTGATAGCTACTTGCAAATTTTGAAGATACGCTTTAGAGTCCCCATCTGGTGCTTGTTCTACCGCTGCAACCACATTTCGGGCTCTACGATAGAGAAGACGAAGGAACTCATTATATACTTCAGGGGCAATGTCATCTTTGTTGCGATTGAAGAACTTTGCCACCTCATGCAGTTTTGTGCGAACCTTCGATCTATGCAAGTCTAGGCAGCGAGCCATGGCTTCAGTAAGAGCACTTGCTGACACCTTGGCTGGTTGAGCGTTATGCATCCATAGTTCCAAGATCACTTTACTGGTCGATAACATATAATTTGCATCTGTGTGCCTGTTCTTACAGAAAGTAATGAGATCCGCATTTGTAGTTAGAAAAAATATGTTATTCCTATCGTTCTTGGCTTTCCGCTGTTCCTTGATATAATCATCCATAAAAATATCATGAGCCTCACGGAATTGGTCAGAAAAATACATATTTTGAGCCTCCACTCCGGCGTTATCATTACGAATAGCTGCCAAATCTCGCAAAACAGGCTTTCCTTTATACTTGCTCATCACCTGCCGCCTGCAATCTGGCATAGAAGCAGGGAATACCATTACGCCTTTCGATTCAAGTTCTTTCTGGAGATTAAGGAGTAACTTCGTAATCTCAGGTGCATATAGTTTTCTTCTTGTGCATGCATTGGCGATTCCTGTTCCAGGATAAGGCCCGTTTTGGGCGACCGAGCCCAAGATAGTCTTCATCTCTTCAATTGTTACAGGATGAATTTTCAGAATTCCGCCAGATGACTTAATTATGTCGCATACATCGCTCGCACTCAATTCGTTTTCTGGTGTGGATAGGTCAAGCAAGGCCATAGCAATGGGAGTATCCAGATAATACTCGGCTTCGCAGCCTCTCTCTTCATCATGCACTTTTGGACGATCACTCTGAAGGAATGCAGCAATTACGCTGCCCCAAAACAGTTGATTGGCAACTTTATATAACTCTGGATTATCAGTATGCAGGTATTCCAAGAAAAAAACCATTGAGGTATATTGTTCTTCTACTTGCGACTCTGAGTCATTTTCAAAATAGCCAAGGATATTGTCTGTATTCTTTGATATGAACTCAGTAAATGTCACTTTATCATCGAAAGCGCCCTCGCGCTCGATGAATCCTTTGTATTCAGATTCTATCTCCGTCAGATGCCGATTAAAAGCAGTTTCCAGTTCCTCATACGAATCATCATTCTCATCAAAGCGAGCACTTATTATCTGGAACGTATTTCCGTCTTCGAATACGTTGAGCCCTATGCTACCATTTACAAGGTGGGATAACTTCAGTATAGTCTTTGCAATTACGGCATGAGGAATCTTAATACCAAAGAGTTCAGCAATCTTCTGCTGGACATTATCAGATGTTGCATAATGCTCCCCTTCCTTCTTACTGCCATAAATCTTCACGATGGCATACTTAATAATTGGGAAGTATATGTCAGAATAAAGGCCTCTCGACTTATCTGAATACAAAGCCGATATCAGGGCATAGTTTGAACGTGCCATATAAATTTCGTATGCGGTAAAAAAACTATTAATTAAAACGGCAGATCTAGCCCATAGTAAACCTGTGATTCACTAAGGACTCGAATGTCTTTATCTTCAAACAGTTTGGCTTGTTTCTGGAGCTTGTCCAGATACTCAGCACGGATTGCATAGCTGTTAAGCTCTTCTCTTCGAGCTTTACTCAATTCAAGGAACTTTTCGCTTTGGTCAATGCCGAGGAAACGGCGGCCAAGGAGTGTGGCGGCAATACCGGTAGTGCTGCTTCCAGTAAACGGATCAAGAATCCAGGCTCCAGGTTCTGTTGAAGCCTGAATAATTCGAGACAAAACACATAGTGGTTTTTGAGTCGGGTGTTTGCCACAACTCTTTTCCCACTTTGCGATTGCAGGCAGAGTCCAGACATCACGCATTTGGGTACCGCCATTTATCTCTTTCATCAACTCATAGTTGAAATAATGAGCAACCTTCTGCTCCTTTCTAGCCCAAAGGATATATTCTGCCGAATATGTAAAATACCGGCAGGAGAGGTTTGGTGGTGGATTTGTTTTGACCCAGGTAATACAGTTCAGAATCTTGAAACCAAGTTCCGTCAGGCATCTGGCTATTGAAAAGATATTGTGATATGTCCCGCTTACCCAGATAGTACCATTGCTTTTCAGTTTATCCCTGCAAGCAGACAACCACTCCTTATCAAATTTGTAATCTTCCTCAAAGCCTTGCGATTTATCCCATTCTCCTTTATTGACAGAAACCATGCGCCCACTCTGAACGCTGATACCACCATTTGATAAATGATACGGCGGATCGGCAAAGACCATATCGAACTTAAAATCAAAGGATTTCAACAATTCGATGCAGCCTCCTTGTAAAAGGGTGAAGTCTTTATCGACAGATCTGTAATACGGAGTAATCATCAATGGAAAGTTGCGGTCGAAACAATCTCAAAAATATTCCGGTGTTCTTTGAGCCTTTCTAACAGGTTTTTGAACATATAGGCATCATGCCTGTTAGTTTTTTCCTGGACCATCAACAATTTTGCAATCAAAATCAGGAACTTTACACTATACTCACCTTTACCGGCTAACTTTGGGTATTGAGTAGCTTCCGAATTGACCTCGTCAAGCAATGCTTGCTCATTCAATAGAGCATTTTTATCATTTTGGCTTTCAATTGGGGCAGTGCTTTGCCACTGTTCAATTAAACTATCAAGAAGCGAATCTGTCTCATGCGGCTCACTATAGTGCTTAATCATCATATCGACAGCCCAATGTATATGCTTTGGCGTCCGTATCCGACTCCATTTCCCATTTTCTTTCTGACGATATCTTAGAACTATGTCATATTCAGATAACTTTCCTTGGTAAATGCCAAGGATATATGTTCCATTAACATGGACGGTAGCTAATGGAGCTACGCCGCCTCTTGACATTGAAGGTTCTTTGGTTTTCTTCATGACTTATCTCAGTTTTTTTGCCACTATCCCGTCTTCCAAATCAGCAATGCTGTACAAATCCTCCAGGACATCAAACGTCTCCTTCAAGTTGTTCCTGGCGCTGCCCCAGCCCCAACCATCAGTGAACCAGACGAACTTGAAGTAGCCAAGATCCTTGGTTTCCATCGTGATGGTTTTATAACTGCGGGCTGTCTCATTCAGTTTGGAACCGCTGCTGGTGTAGAAGTTCGTTTCTATTCCATACACGGTATCCTTACCTTTAACCACGAAGTCGAAGCGTTTCTCTGCTCCACCGTTGTTTGATATAGAAGATAGGTCAATTCCCCATTTGGATTCAATCTCGTGGATGTACATCTCTTTGAAGTAAGTCTGTCCTTTGATAAGGCCGGCCTTCTTCAGATAGCTCTCAACAAGGTCTTCCATGAGATGACCGCCACGGTTCTTTCTACCGTTAGAATCAAGTCCAGTCTCAACGCCGGTAACGTAATCCACAAGATTGTTGACGATATGATTCTCCATAAGGTCAAACAATCCGGTCTTACGCATGAACTTTGTATAGTCAGAGACAGTATAGTTCATTCGATTGAATTTGAAATTGAACTGGCCTTCATCATCCATAGCCATTATCTCCAGCTCACGCTTTGCAAGAAGGATCGGGATGCATTTCAACGTCTCTGGGTATTGTTTGAGGATGGCTTCAAATTCCTTCTCGATGTTCTTTGTACCTATGAGCGAGTTCAATATGTTCAATGGAATCTTGATAGCCTCGACATTTGCGAAAACCTTGTCAAAATCCACATAGTATTTATAGTCGGCGATTGACGGTCTGAAGGCCGCAAGCCATTTGTCGAAATCTCTCATAACTCTATATGTTGAAAGCGTTTGAAATCATTATCTCTGAAATGCATCCTCGGCCATTGGGATTGGAGTTAATCATTCTGGCTGCTGATACTCTTTTAATCGTGAATTTATGATATAGTCTATCAAAGAAGTCCTCTTCAGGATCTACATTTTTAGGGTCTGAATTGCTTGCTACAAACACAGAGCCTTCCGCTGCAATGTTCTCAATAAAACGGCCCAAACGCCGCTGCTCGTTATCATCGAAACCGTCTTTGGCATATGATGTAAAAGCAGCTGTCTCTGTCAAAGGTTTATACGGAGGATCAAAGTAGAACACGGTATCAGGTCCGGCAAACAGGCCGGTTTCGCTGAAATCGCCGCAAAGAATTTCAACCTTCTGAAGAAGGGTAGAGTCTGCACGCAGGGTGTCTTCATCACAAATCTTCGGGTTGGAGTATTTGCCATGAGGAACGTTGAATTCACCCTTTGAATTAACCCGGTAAAGGCCGTTGAAGCATGTCCGGTTCAAGAATATAAATAAAGCCGCAGTCTCAATATCTGAGATATTACGCGAATTGAACAAGGCTCTTTTCGACAGGAAATATTCTTTCCTGTCATCTGCACCCATAGAAATGTACTCGGACTGAATTCGGTTGAGTTCTTGTATCAGAGCTTCAACATTGCTTTTGATGACTCGATATGTGCAAATCAACTCAGCATTGATATCATTGATGACCGCCCTTTCAATATTTGGATACTCCTGAAGAATCCAAAACAGCACTGCGCCACCTCCCACAAATGGCTCCACATATGTGAGGCCTGTTCTCTTTTCCAAATCTGACGGCAGGGATCTTTTCACCTCATCAAGTAGTTGAGTCTTACCTCCAACCCACTTGATGAACGGCTTTGCCGATATATCTTTTATGCTCTTCATACATTCAAATGCATTTGGATGCAAATTTACAAAAAAGAATGTGATGTTTCGACATAATAAACGTTTATTGTTGTATAACAATACGTAACGGGATGGTATGACCATACATATCAAAACATTATGGCTCATTCTGAAGGCCTTTCAATGAACAATATTCCATATAATAATGCAGAATCCAAGCAGCGACAGCACATAGGCAATTCCGGCGGACCACCAGAAGACCTTCCGGGATAGCCATACGCCTTTGTTGGTACTGAGGTCGGCCAAGAACTTTTCGTTGTGTTTCTGGAGGTATCGAAGGTATTCGGCCTGTGTCTCTTTCATCTTTCGGCTTGTCTCATTGAGGGCATCCTGGCAGATTGTATTGAGTTTGGCCCCGACATCATCCGGAAGAGAAAGAGGAACGGATTTCTGGCACATTTCTACGACCTGACTCCTGACCTGCTTTTGAAAGTCGAATAGCCCTTCTGTTTCGCTGGAGAGCATTGCATGCACCTGATCCATAACATCAACCACTGTCCTGAGCCCAGCCTTATCCGTGTCAATCTTTTCAGACACTTCTTTTATGGTTTCAATTATGGATTGTAGGATTTGAACTTCCTGACTGAGTTCATTCCGACTATCAATGTGCTCCATTATCTGGCTGATGGAATTGTCCTGAGAGCTTTCTTTGGAATGGAACGGAGGCAGTTGCGCCTCCGCTCCGAAATTCTTGTGTCTCATATACTATCGTCTATAAGTGCGTTTTCTTGTTGTAATCATATCATGAGCCATCCGGGCACATCTACGCGCCCATTCCAGGTCATCTTCATCCTTGTCCCGTCCCCATCCGGAAGACGGAGAAGTGCCGCCGCCACCGCAATTCTCCGCAAAATTGGTCGCTTCATTGATGAAGTTTGCGAATAGCAGTGCAGCTGCTTTGGCTGTATGAGAGAATGCATCCGATTTGGGATCAGCTTCCATCTTCCGTATCTCATTCCCCATTTCGGCAGCAACATCATAGGGAATCCTGATCTCACAGACATTGCCTCCAATCTTCATGCGTATGATGTTTATCTTCGTATCCGTCTTCGCAGGTTCCTGTGCTGTCTCAGTATCCGGCTTGACTGTTTCAGCCGTTGTTTGAGGATGAAGGCCAGCCCAGGTACCCTCAATCTTCGAAGGCATCAAGTTTCTGCTGTGACCAAGAAGAGAAGACTTGTAAATGGAATTGCCCATCCTGACGGAATACCCGCGAACATTCCCATCATTGTCATGATGCAGCTGTATGTCATAGCCTCTTTCCGTGAGCCTGGTGACATACTCGTTCCAATCGAAGCCGTTCATGTCCTTGAGAACAGCGTAGCAGTCATTGCTGATTTGCTCTCTGTTTTCGGCTGCCCGTTGCTCGGCCTGAATCCATCCCCGTTCTCTGGTGACCTGGTTAGCGGCAAATACTGCTCTTGATCCAATCAGATAATCATCGTTGAGCTCACCGTCCATGTCGATCCGGTTGCAATCAAGATGCATGTGCAGGATTCCGGATTTGCTGTCCCGGTGAAGTGTGGCGAGGTACTGCGAGTTTGCAAGATAGAACTTGTGGCCACGGAACCTCGGGTCGTTCTTATCGGCAGAGTCGAAGGCCCTGACGAACTGCTCCAGCAATTCCCTCCATTGAGTGAGAGTCCAGTCTTTGCTATCATCCCTTTCTGGTGATATCTCAATCCGGATCATATCGTTCTTAATAGGATGCCCTTTATCCCTCTTGTCGAGGTGAAGCAATTGGTGTGCTTTCATGTGAGCCCAGAATGCCTGGACTTCAATATCGGAGGGAAGATGGTTCAGCTTCACAATCTCGGCCTTTCCAAGTCGGGTGATGTAGTTTATGGACACACTTCCGTGTGCGATAGATTTTCCCTGTGCTATCATATCATCCTTTGGCTAAGTGTTCTTCAATTTCGTAGAACCGGCGAATCAGGTAGTCGGTCGCCTCAATCCACTTGCTCATATAGACCGGATCCCGGAAGTACCTGAGCAATTCTTCCTGACTCTTCCCGCTGAGAGCGTTCTTGATATGGACCAGGTCAGCCCTGGCATCAGCCAGGCTGATATACGCCTCTATCTCCCACTCGGGCAGACGTGCCTTGGGCCTGTGGTTCAAGGCACGCTCACGGATATATTCACTCTGTGAGATGCCGCATTCACGGGATTTCTGGAAGATGATCTGACGTTCTTCTTCAGTGGCTCGGAACCCCATTCTGGTCTCTTTATTTGCTTTCCCATCAGCTTCGATGGACTTCTTATTTCTTGTCATTTTGATAGTTATTTATGTATTTGAAATTCTGTCGATGCGAGCCTGCGAGTATCAGTAAGACGCCGATATGAGAACATGCAGCGGCAGCAAAATGTTCGACATCGGCACTTCTTGCATAGCGTTTCGGGGTTTTGGAGCCCCTTCACTTTCCCTTCATTTGCCATTCAGCGCCTTCATAAATGTCATTCTATGAGCTCCAGTTCCAGGTCATCTATGAGCTGTTGCAACACTGGATTTCTTTGAATCATTGACTGGAGTATCTGACGCTTTGAAGGCTCTTCCAGCAAGAAATCCGCTATGTCAAGGCCGTGACTTCTTTGCTCATCGGTAGCGTTCTTCTCCAGCAAATCAGACACTACAACCCGCTGGCAGATTCCAGACAATATCGATGCTTTCTGGTTCCAGATATCAAAGGCTCCAAGATCAGGGAATAGTGTCACATTGCGGTCTTTAAGGACTGACATGGTTTCGGCATTGAAGCATCCGTTCATCCCGCCAGTGGCGAGCCACAAAATGTCAGGAACGAACGCAGTCCCGACTAGCGCAGTCTTCTCACTTTCGACTATTGCAACCGGCATGGTCGGGTTCTTCATCAGCAGATGTTCTCCGAACAAGCATTGTCTCAAATGAAAGTCGGGCAGTTTCAACTCGGAATGGACCCAGCAGACATAGCTGTGTGGTTCCTTCACTCTGTGACCAGTCTTTGGATCGTAAAGCATTATCTTTCCTGTCCTGATCTGTCCTTTGACATCTACTTGCCAGAATACAGCAGAGCCTCCCCATTTCTTTGACGTGCCTACATTGTATCGGGCCATCAGTTGAACGGTCTTGGCCTCTCCCCATATCTCACTCAGATAGAGGAATAACGGTTTCATTTCGTAATGGGTCAAGTTCTTCATCATGTCATCCTTAGGGATATAGGAGGGAAGAAAAGAGTTATCCTGAATTGGCTTCGGAGCCATGACCCGGCGTTTCAGCACAGGAGGCCTTTCAGCCCCCGTTTGCAGGACATCAGGATTGTCATGGAAATACTCCTTTGGAGAATAATGGTAGCCGCAGCTGTTGATATGGTCGCATATACCCACCGAATCAGGAAAACTGATTTCTTCCTCATCGTCAATGTATCGGGTAAAACAGCGAGCTTTTCCACAGGACGGACAACTGATTTTACTGCCCGGCTTATACTTCTGTAGATGGAACCTGTAATCAGCCATAACTCTTTATCAGTTGGTTGTTGTCGTGCACTTGTGCACTATGCACTTTTGAGTGCACTAATGACGTACAATTGTTAATATCCTTAGATTCAGTATTTAAACCATCATTCTGAAGGCTATTTTCAATCGTTAGTGCACTACATGCGTTACTGGTCTTTGCGTACTGTCCCCTTGACAACTTGACCAGGATTGGATTGGAACCTTGAGTCAGTCTGTCCAATGTCTTGTAGACATAGCGTCTTGAAAGACCCGCCCGTGCTGCCTCTTCCTCGGCGTCTCAGCTAGAGAACGTATTACCCAACTCCATCAGCCAGTCCGTGCTGCTCTGTACAGATTTCTCTCTAATCGTCTCTTGAATACGGCAATAGGTATCCTCGTAATAGTCCATCAGTGATATGGGACCTCTGATTGAGTCAATGTCTATATGATACTTATGACCCTCGCCCGATGCCCATCTCATAATCTGAAGGACAAGGGCAATGCGACTTGCATTACTGCTCAATTTCATCTTTCTGCTCTCTACATCAAGGTCATTCTTTATGGAATTGATTTCCCTGACATTCCTATTGTGCCAAGCATACAAGTAATCTCGGGCATCATCGGACATCTCAAGGATAACAGGTTTGACACTACGGCCGCTTTCATCCAGGTTGCAAGGCAAGTCAAGGATTTTGTTGACTATTGATCTCCATTCGCCTGCTATGTCAGGCATGTTTACGAACTGAGGGCCATTGCTCCATTCGGATATGGTCTTGTCTTGTGGATAGGCGAATATGAATCTGTCCAATAGCCCGTTCGCCAAATATTCTTCACAGAACACATTTGGCAGAAGATTGGTCTGGATTGTCCCGATTATTCCGATACAAGGCAACTTGATATGAGTAGGATCTCGTTCCGACTTTCTGATAGAGTCTAGAGGCTGGCCGCTCCATGCACTCAACAGCATTTCAACCAGAATGTTATTGCTGCTGTAGCGGCTTGTCGATTTAAACATCCCGGCTATTTCGTCCACAACAACAGATATTCCTCTCAAATTGTTTTTGTGAGCCTTCAGCAAAGCCTCCGGTGTAAAATCGCTGATGACTGTTTTCACAAGTTCGGGCGCAGCCACCAAGCTTGACCCATCCTTTCCGGAGATGAGTCTGTCATACTCTTTCAGAGCTTCACAATACTTGTAATACTCTTCTTCGTCACGTTCTATGAATGGCCTGTACAGGAAATTCAAAGGAGGAGTCTTTCCCAATCCCGGCCGACCAATCAGCATCATATAGAGGGCAGGGCTGCTGAACCATGCCCCCTTGATGTGAATCTGATGGGAATTACCAATTGCCGAAGCTATCGCTGACAGAATGACTGATGCGCAGTATTCCTTATTGTAATTCTCAAAATTGCCTAGATTGAAGATGATGTCCTGAACCTTGTTGGGAAACACGTTCAATGGAAGACGCGTCTCCGGAACACTAACGGCATCCCGCCTGATAGCATTGATGAGTTCGAGCCTATCCATGGATGTTTCTCATTTGCTCAGGAAGAAGGTCGCCCACAGCAAACGCTTCATAGTGGAAGCGTTTCAGGAAGCGGTCGACATCCTCCTGCGTGTACCAATACTTGTCTCCGTGACGTGAGAATCCCAGATAGCCGTTATCGCGCAATTTGCGGAGATACGCACTGCTGATATTCAACGCCGACATCAAGGCCTGATTGTCATAAACGCCATGTGCATTGTTGGCCCTAAGGGATGACATGTCCTCCATCCCTTCCATAAAGTGAAGGATCTTCTCAAGGATTTCCTTCTCACATAATTCCTCTGACTTTTTCGTCTTCATATGATTGTGATTTATGGCTCAGCAATCATATGCACATCTCTGATTGCCTTGCCGGGTTACCGTGTGAGACAAGGAATGGTTGTGCATGCCGTTCCGTGAATCACGGCGGCTAAATTAATTGATATTCAGAAGTTTAAGTGTTATGAATATTATGTACTAACATCATGCTCTGTTATGATGATATTAGTTCGAGATTATGGGAAACGTTATATAACACCAGGGATAAGTAACTGAAAAATAAATGGATATAAAAAAATTGAGCGGCCATTAAGACCGCTCAAAAAATTTATCAATTTCTTCGAATTTTTTAGGTGCTGTTGCCGATTTTCGGTTCAATCGGGCCTGTCCGATGCCTTCTCTTTGGAACAATCTCGTCAACTCAGCATTCGGTAAGCCATCTTGCCCTTTTTCCCAGCAATACTTGTTTTCATGCGGCACCTTTTCAGCCTTATCTTTACAGTAAATCCTTCCGCACATATAGGCAAGCAGAACCGTGCTGTCATCCCAAATCAGTCGGGTTCCATTCACAGAGATATAGCCGGTCTCTAAGGCTTTTGTAAATACTCTGCGAGCAAGTGGAGTATTTAACCCTCTTGGGATTATCACGCCCTTTAGACTACCATCTTCGGTGATGAGAACATCTGTTCCTTTTTTCACAGTTTCATTTTTACCTTCCGACTCTTCCTCAATAGATACAGGAGCGAGAACAGGGATACTTGCTGCCTTCTTGCGTTTCCTGTTCAAACGAGGTAATTTCTCTGGATGTTCTGCTGTGGTAATCAACAACCCACTTGTCGCAAGCATGAGTATTGAGGTTCCCAGAATGGCGGCATTATGCTTCGTGTCATTTTCCACTGGCTTGAAAATACCAGATGCAAATAAAAAGCACAATGCTAGGAATGAAGTTATCGCCCCGGACCATAAAATAATACGGCTGTGCTTCTTGTAGATAGTAGCAAAGACCAATAAGAGGACCACACATCCTATTATTAAAAAAGATATAGCTGCGGATGACATATGAATACGGTATTACTGGATTGTTGGGACGAACTGATTCAGCTCTGGGCTGATTCTGGCCACTTCGGCGGCCAGGGTTTCAGGGAGGAACTTCGCATAGACCTTCTCTGTTATGTCGGTGCTGCCGTGCCCGAGAAGTCGGCTGACGACAGTCATTGAAAGTCCTTTGTTCAAGGCTACAATTGCGAAGGTGTGACGGGCAACGTGCATCGACAGGCTGAAATCCAATCCCAGCTGCTCACCGACCACGTTCAAGGACTGATTGATGCACTTGGTAGCATTGTTGCGGCAACGGTACAACTCTTCGGCATTGTCAAGATCCAGGTCTTCCTTCACCAGATTGAAGACGTATTTGCTGTCAGGGCGTTTCTCCTGCCAGTGCCTGAGTATCCTGATAGCCGGTTCGGAAAGAGGTATGACGTGACGCTTGTTCGTCTTGATCATAATCTTGCGGAGCTCTTTCTTGTCAAAATTGATATGACTCCACTGGAGGGTCATCACATCGACAACGCGAAGACCGCAGGCGTGGAAAGCGAAGAAGAACATCTCCAGAAACTCTTTCCTTCGCGGTTCCTGGCAGGTCTCATAATACTTCAGAAGCTCCTTCATCTGCTCCGTTGTCAGGCTCTTCCCGTCAAACTCGGCTTCTTCGTCAGACAGGGACACCTTTGTGACAATACGCATGTCCTGAATACGGGCGTTGATGTCCGCATCAATGTAGTCCAAGTCCTTTGCGTATGCACAGGCTTTCAATATAGGAGTGAGTGCATGGTTGATGGTCGGGTCGCTGTTCTGTTTGACATCACGCCGCCATTCTATATATGATTCCAGTAAATCAGGGGTGATTTCGCCAACATATATGGAATCCTGCCGATAGGTTCCTCGCTTCGTAGAGCGCAAGAACTCGCGGAATATGTTCATTCCGCTCTTACCATTCTCATATCTGCTGTGGCCAATCCTGTTTCTGGCGTAATCGGAAGCCAGCCTTTCGATGGTGAACTCCACGAAATCACGTCCCTTGTCTCTCCGGATTACCGGCTTGTCATCCATAATGGATGTAATGACTTCAACTGTCAGCTGGAATGGATTCAGTTCGATGAATTCGGCAATCAGCGAATCCAGATGCTCGACTCGTGATTGGAGCATCTTGTTCAGGCGCTTGTACTCCGGCCCATACGAGGCCCTGATCTCGCCTCGTCCATTGTCCCCGTTCTGGTTCCAGTCGGTGACTTTTATGAAGAGATTGGTAGTCCTCCTTACAGCCTGGCGGTCCCAGGTGTATTCAAGATCCAACGGATAGGGCTTGTCATTCTCTATCTGTCTCGGCATGCGGAGTCTGTATCTGCCGTGAGGGTATAATCGTTTCGGTCGTCCCATTTTTGTTTGTCTCCCGTGTTATCCACGAGGATGTACAAACATACTGATTTTTATACAAACAAACTCGTTTTTTGAGCTATTTTTAGCGCAAAATACAAACAAATTCGGTGCTTTTAGGACATAAAAAACAGCGATGCAAACAAATTAAAATTTGTCTATATCGCTGATTATGAGTTAATTATCGCGTAAAAATGCGCTTAATACTCCTCCTCGTTAAAGTAAAGGACAAAACCCTCTACAGGCCATTTAGAGGCCGTTTTTGAGGATTCCGAAAGATTTTAAGGCAGATTTCAATGTTCTTATATGCCGTCAGATACCAGTCGTGGTTTCTTCCTAAAATCCGCTGTAAATGTCTTCGCTTTTTTGTCGCAAAAATACAAAAACCTATGGAAAAACCAATACTTTTGGTGGCATATGATACGCTAGGCAGATTTTTTTGGTAATTATAATTTTTCTAAAATCGCTCTTTTTGGGAAAAACTGAAGATGCCATCATATTCCAACATATTCCAGCCAGAGACATCGTTTCGCACTCAAATTGTCGATTTGGAAAACGAAGACAAAGAATCTGCCTGATTGACTGCGCATTTTCTCTACTTTTGCATCAGGTTGCATTGAATTAGACGATACGCGGATAACAGGCGAAGCCAGCCATTGCGGACAGGGACCGCCATACTTTGGGAAACAGATTATCGACTTGTGGAGTCAAAGTCACATCCTTCGAGTTCCAATGTCGAATGATGATGGATTCTTCATTCCACATAAGGCACTTTAAGACTCAACTTGTCGAAGCCTATTTCTTTTTACCCCTTATTTTACACTTTCATCTTGCTGATATTTAATAACTTACAAGCAAATGTTAAAATAAGAGATTTTTTACGCTTATTATGCATCTCGCTCCGGAAGAAGAATTTGGTTTGCTCTCTCCTCGAAAAGATATCGAGACACCCAATAAGCATACAAAGCGGATGGAATAAAGAGAAACGTGTTGTCATCAACAATTGCTTTACCGCGCTTTGATTTTGTGGTTACAATTATTTTACGTATTCCATCATTTGCGGCCAAGAACTTCCTCAGCGATTTGAGTTGACTAGGGTCCTCGAAGAACTTGTCTGTCCATTTGATTTCGGCAAGAGAGAATGCCTTCTTCCAGAAAACACCCCGTTCAGCAATGTGTCAATCCATTCGTTGACGAATTCTGAGAGTCATTCACGCTAATTGCCTCCAGTTTTGCGTGGCTGTCTAATGTATATTCAGTGGGATGACTGACAAATGCATCGTTGAGAAAGCGTTTCGGAGTAAAAGATTCATTGACCGGGAGCATATCAAGACTCATCAAACCGCTTGATCCGGATACCGCACCACGGCACATGAGGCACATTCATACATCGGCAAAATTTTACTTGTCTCCATAACCACATCCACATCAGACCAAACTTAATTTGGCGACAAGTTACAAGTATTTGTTCAATTCGGAGACTAAAAGATGAACCGTAGTTGAAGACTCCTCTGCTGCAGGGTTACCTGCGGAAATCTCAGAAAGAATCACTTCTGCATTTCTTATTGCCTGCGGCTGACGAGCCAGCAGATAATTGTATAAATCCGATGCAAACCCCTCTTTCTTGCGATATTCCATACCAAGAAGTTTACTGAGCATCTCTGAATATAGATTTCTGTGAATTCGACCACGATAAGGATTAAAATGCAGAAGAAACCAGTATTCAAACGCCTGGTTGCTATATGCCACATTGAAGCCGTTTCTCTTTGCCAGGTCAATAGCCATATTAAAATCATTTGCAGGAAAATCATCCTTGTCAAATACGACCCAGCATTGATCATATACTCTTCTTTTTTGTTTGTCCGCCTTCCGAATACTGATTGCCTTATTGACAAGGCTGACTGTATTCATGGCTTGACCTATTGTCCGCACCGACGCAGTTGTGAGCCGGAACGCATTGAAATAATCCGGTTCCGTACATTCGCCTTCGCAGACAATCAAAAAAGATTGCTTGATTTCTCTCAACCCCTGTCGGCGGACCAAATTATTTGAGGAATGCCTCTTTGCTTCTACCTTTCTCATAATCATCTGTTCCTCTCAAAAACTCTTTCCATTTCCCCAATTATAGGTGTAGCACCATAGCGGCCATTAATATAGTCCCTGTCAAAAGCGGAATTGCTCCGCACCTTGTATTCTGCAAGAGAATATAGGGAGGTGACGCCAAGACCATCCTTTTGGGTGAACCAAACCTGGTCCCGCCTCAGCAGGCCCGCACCAAGAAGATAGGTGTCGTGCGTGGTGAACAACAGTTGCGCGCCTTTAGGATTGGTCTTGGAAGAGTTGAACAACATGATGATTTTACGAACAAGCAGGGGATGGAGTTTTGAATCAAGTTCATCAATGATTACCCTCTTGCCGTTGTCCAATGCATCAATAATCGGATAGGCCAACGAGAAATACTTGATAGTGCCTTCAGACTCATTCTTGTTGAAAGGAAACGAGACATTTCCAGATTCGCGACCTTCCTCATCAAATTGGCGATGACTGCTTATAATTTTATTGTCAATCTTCAAGATGCTGTCAATGCCAAGGTCCGCATAACGCGCAAACTCCGTAATCCTTTCACGCACACCATCGTCATCCAGATGTCTTATCGCCTGTTCCCACAAGTGTTCATCCTCACTACAGAAAAGCACTTGAGTGTCTGATAGCCAATTAAGTATATCTACGGATTTCGGGTCATTGAACTGGGCAGCAGTTGACAGGACAAGCGCATTGTCCCTGATCATCTTCCTGTCTACGATTTCTTGTATGAGTGGACATTTAGAATGGACAGACACCACGCCATTTTCCCGATAGAACAATTCCACCTCTTTAGAGCGTTTTCTGTTGGCTCGTTGATATAACCATTCTTCCCTGACGGACTTTCTGTCCACTTCAAATCCGAACCTATAGATAAAGTCGCCAACGATAAATGTAGCTTCCATTGTCGTAGGCTCATTCTCAGTTTGCGTATTAAGCCTGAATCCCTCCACATCGATCAACTTTCCCGCCTGGCTATTGATGAACGAGTCCGTAATAAACCTTTTATAAAACGACAAGGCTTTCAACACGTTTGACTTTCCTGAAGCGTTGGCTCCATAAATGACAGCACTTCGCAGAACCGACAGCCCAATCGCAAGTTCATTTATAAGATCATTCTCTTCCTGCAATGATTCCTTGAGCGTAGAAGCAATAAATGAGAGCTTGGCCTCATCTTTCAATGAAAGAAAATTCTTGACACAAAATTCCAAAAGCATACACTTAACTGTGATTTATGTTAAATTTTGACAAAAATAAGGCTTTTCTCCGAGAAACAAGAAAGATGTGATCAAATTTATCATTGCGAGTTGCAATCTATTGATATTTATCAGACCACAGCATAGTCATAAAGACGTCAACCACTATAGCCATGCCACCGGGATCTAAAGCTGACGCATACAGGGATCTCCTTCCGGACAAGTGGACAAAAGAATAGCAGGGCACCCCCCCTGCTATTCTTTATACATCGGATACGTCAACGTGAAGACGCTTACTTTGTCATCAATTGACATCAGTAATCGGTTCTCCGGTCTCTATGTCTACGTAGGTCCAGTTGGTTTGATTTAACCTAGTCCCAATGCGTCTGTAGTCGCGGTCTTTACTGATATGGGCGGTTACGCCTGTTGAAGGGCAACTATCAAATGTGTACCAATTCAAGCCACTACTAACATTATTGTTCTCATTCAGCCAAACTTCCGTCAACGAACTGCACTCTCTGAACATAAAACTATAACAGCTGCTCGCCAACGTCTCTGCGGGGAGCTTCGGAGCTTTCTGCAGGCACGTACAGCCATAGAACATATTCTCGTAGCAGTGTTCAGACAATGTCGTCGCCGGAAGACTTTCCGGTACTTCTGTCAGATTTGTGCACCCTTGAAACATCCCCAGGTAGCATTTCGTGTTTAAATCCATGGACGGTAATGCCGGCGCCTTTTTCAGACTGGTACAGCCTTTAAACATTCCTTCACATATATTCGGGGGCAAAGCAGTTTCTTTGGCAAACAATACATCCTGAACTGTCTCAAGAGAAGATGTACATCGGTCGAACATATAATTACAGTGCTGCTCTCCACCGTCGATTTTGACAGCCTTGATGACATGAGCTTTCTTTAAAGATGAGCAGTCCTGAAACATATGAAAATAGCACTGGGACTGCAACGTCTCTGCATAAAGCGCCGACGGGCCTTCTTCAAGAGCGCTGCACCGTAAAAACATATGATCGCAGCTATTACTACCTATGAATCCTGTTGCAAGAATCTCAGGAGCCTTTTTGAGAGCCGTACATTCCATGAACATGAAACGATACGCATTTTTCCCGACAGTTGTCGCTTTCAAATCATGCGAATACTTCAATTGTTTACAATTAGAGAACATATATTTATAACAACCATCCGGCAGCACAGTCGCAGGAAGTTCAGGGGCGTTCTCTATTGAACTACCATAGAACATACAATAATAACAATTTGAAGCAAGCTCAGTCATTGGCAGATCTGTTGCACTTACAAGTGCTACGGCATCTTTGAAAAGCCATGAGAATCTGGCATCTTAGGTGCTTACCGGACAATAATTTTCATAGTCTATGAGCGTGCGTATATCTCACTTGCACCTTACTTCGACCTTCGGATTGGCAAACTGCACATTATATGAACTGGACAAACCACTTCCATTAGATGTTCCATTCAGACTCTTGCCGCGAAGTCTCAGAACGCCAACCTCGCCCCCGAAGGTAATGCCATTGACTGCCCCGTCCGCTGTAAGCGTAAATTCGCTCCATGCGCCACCATTTACGGAATACTCGAACAAATTTACATTTATATTTGCCTTTGCCCCTTTATTGAGCGTGAAAGTCTGCTCCTTGTCCGCAAAGAACGTGATGTACGGAGCCACAAGTTCAACATTATCCTTTCCCGAAGTTCCGAGATTAGTCACGACTCCCTGTTTTACAGTCAATGACTTGGCAGTCGATCTGTCATAATATTTCCCGTCAGCGCCGTGAATGTAAGCGAGAATCTCTTGTCCAATGTGTCCGGAAGCAGAACAATGTAGTACTCAGCCCCGGCTTCGATGTTTCCCGTAAGGGACGCCTCTTTGCGTACGTCTGTCGTCACAGTGGCCGAAGGCACGCCGTAGCCTCCATCAAGCGCAATATCCATGCTCCCGGCCATTTCGTAAACATTCCTATTATCACTGAAATCCAAACTGCTGCAGTCGAACCCGCAAACAATCTTGACATATCCGCCAACGTTTCTGAAAGCGATGGTGCTTCCGTCGGAACTTTTCGCTGCCATAAGAGCTGCCTTCGAGGCAAGACCCGTGTTCCTGCGGAGGGACGACCGCATCAAGGCCCACTTCCTCACATGCTTCCTCGCGCTGATCCTCTATAAATATCTCGCGAAGAAGGTGAACCGTGGAGGCCGCCACTTCAGCCCCGACGAGATCATATCCACGCTGAGGGATATGAACTTCGTCAGCGTGGCCGGGGAAGGATATATCCCCACTTACACCAGGACAGGACTGACAAACAACCTCCACGGCTCTGCCGGCTTCAGGACAGACACACAGATAGTGACGAAGAAGGCGATGAGGAGCATAATAGCCGCCAACAAGCAAGGGCTCGAAAAAGATGACGAGAAGCAAAAATGACGGCTGCGTCAACGGGAGGTGAACCGTAACGCAGGCCCATTACATTACATTACATGTCAAGAAAATCCAACAGCCCCCGAAATCGCTGCCACAGCGGTCTTGGGCACCATTTTTAAACTCGGAAGTGTCAAAGATGAGAATATCATCTTTTTGTTGATGTCTCAGCAGGTAAGGTTCAGATACACTCAGCGTCTTGTGTTCAGGTTGAGCACGTCCCTGCGTCCGGCCCACGTCCATTTTGCGGGCGCGATGACAAATAGCCGCAGGAAGCGCTTGAGCCTCGCGATCCTGTCAAGTCCCGCACCCCGTCCGCCGATGACATCAAGAAGGTAGAAGTTCTTGAGGATGGCCGTGGCGATGAGGAACACGGTGCTCTTATTCATAAAGGAGAAAGGCATGTGCGCCTAGCCGAAGTCGTTGTTCTGGCAATCAAGGTTACGCTCGCCCGCGCCACACCGGTTGTAGCACAGATGATGCCGCGTTCGATGCTATCCGGATCGTTGGTGACCATGCAACGGTACACGTATTCCGTCCCGAAGCCCCCTTCCGGCTCTGCGCCCGGACATTCGTCTGACACGGGCGTGCGCCGGACCACAAGCCACAGGTACATCTCCGGCAGTATAGTGTTGAAACTGAAGGAGGTGACGCCGCACCACCGGCCACCTATGTCTGTTTCTGTCCAGACCGCTACAGTTGAATTAGGTGAAAATGGAAAAGTTCCCCGAAAGGATTGATGTTGTCAGATTTTAGTTGTATCTTCGCCATGTCAGTGAGTATCTATGTTATTTAATTTGGCATCACTAATTTATGTGAAATCTCTGACATTATCAAGCCCTGATAAGGATTTCTTTATCAAGGCTTTTGAATATTGGCAGCCTATAGACTGCGGAATTTAGCATTAACTGGAAGGTATAATAAAAAATTACGAGACTTGGATCATTGTATAAACTATCAATTGTTACCCTTTCTTATCGTCGGCAAGATGGTGCGTAAGTCATTCGGAATTATTGTGACAATTTGTATAGTTCTCTGCTCATGCGGAACTGCCAAAAAGGCTCAACCGACAGAGGCCGATATGATTTTAGCGAATTATAAGTCGAATGATATCGCCTCTATGATTCTCGACCTTGAGAAATACCCGTTAAGTCGCAATTTGACGGAAAGCCTGCTTTATACCAAGGACTATAGTGGTACACCTTATTCTGAGTTAAAAGAATATGCCATCCTTTCCGACTTCGACTTTAAAGCATCCGCGTTTTTTGACTCCTTAAAATTTGAACGGCAAGAAAAGGTGCTAGATTCATTATCTCACCTTAATCTTCAACAAATAGGAAATTTTTATCGTCAAAATTACAGCGAACACGACTATCTGCGGGCTGCTCTTATGCCACTTTTTGCTAATGTGAACTCTTTAGATTACACCTCTCTGAAGTCATTAAACCGCGCCTTTATGTCCACAAACCTGCAAGGATGTGTGACACCGAGATATAATGCGGTAAGGGATAGCCTCCTTTATGAAATCAACCAAAGTGTTGATGAATATTTTGATGTAGAATACAGCATGTTAGAAGACATAGAACTTGCTGTCCGATCTGTATGTGAAGATTATATTGAGAATGGTGTAGTCAAGATTGTATCGTCTTTAGCGGAAAAAAACGACAGGGGGTTCTTCAAAAGAATATTCAAACGTATTAACATTGACTCCTACTCATTTGAAGAGTATGCTGATATTCTTATAAAAGACAATCTCGATCCTTCATATATCAAGAAAGTGACTCGAGAACGGCTGACAGAATGGATTGATAATAGTAGTAGGTACCGAGAAGAGTTGTTGCGATCTTATTTTGGGAACTCACCGGATGCCAATACTTTGCAAAGACAGCAAGTAATAAATATACCTTTTGTTTGGACTATTGGCAGACATGATATAAACACTATAACTGATATTAAAATGACGGGAACAGTGTTAACAGTGGGGTCCCTGGCCCTTGGCTTTATCCCTGGTATAGGTGCCTTGGCCGTAGCGGCAGATGTTGCTGATTTTGCCTATGGAATGTCACAAGATACTAAAATATCCAATGCCATGAATCAACTCTCCCGAACCTTGTACGAGGACTCTACTGACAGCGTTGGAAAATATTTGGATTCGGTTTTTAATACGGTGAAATCAGAAATTGATAATTCAAAAATTGCCACAAAAAGAAAATTCCATGAAGAATTTTAAAAATATCACTATTATGCTTATGTGCGTCCTCTTTACTTGTGGAAGTTACGCCCCATCTTATTGCCAGACTAGTCAGGTGGCGAAATCGGCAGCTAAAAGTATATCGAGGCTATTCGGCAAGAAAAGTACAAAAGAGGCGGGAGAAGCCGCTGCGAAGAAAGTAAGTAAAGATGTAGCTGAAAAAAGCATAAAGGAACTATCGGAAGAAATGGCTGAAAAAGCCATCCACCAAAGCGTATCAAAGTCTTTGACAGCCCATGCCGCAAAGAAAAGCGCACAACGAGCTATCCGTGAGACCAGTGCTGGAAATATAGGGAAAACCTATTCCAAAAGGATTTCTCGCGAAGTTGGCGAAAAATTGTTTAAAGCAACAAGCGGGAAAGCATCCTCTGCTTTGGGTTCAAAAGGATTATCAGCAAAGAAGTATTGGGGGAGAATAGGTTCTCACGAAACAAGAATGGCTTTCGAGAAGCAATCAAGGCAACTTTTAAGTAAAACCGCATTAGAAAAATCAGCCAAGAAAGCCGCGATTAAAACGGTGAATAAAACTGTTGGGAAAGAAGCCCTTAAGACATTAGACGATTTTCCTGAATTAAAGAAAGTTGTTCAAGCCATCCATCAAAGTTCGACATCGTATTTTCCTGAAAACAAATTATTTGTCGAGAAAGTTGGCAAAAATACGAAAGTTGGATTCGCAGGGACCTCTACTGAAATTATTGTTGACAAGAAAGGGTGCATACACGCAACGGCTGGAGCTACGCCAAAGGATGGAGCAATGAATCAATTTCTCAATCATCCCATCCCCAATAAGTCCTATTGTATAGATAATGCAGCCTTTTATAAAACAGATGAATTGGGGAGAACAGTAAGCATAGAATGTCATAGTTCCGAATTAAGTAAGATTCAGAGAACACAACTTGATGAACAGCAGGCAACACGCGCTGTTGTAAGCCGAGGTGGAGTTCACAATGCTCATGATGCCGGACATCTGCAATCAAAGAGTACCGGGGGATCAAATGAAATGATTAATTTGCTGCCAATGGATTCCAAGGCCCAAAGACCTGGGTCAAAATGGTATAAGTTCGAGGATAAAGAACGCCAAGCGATAGCCAAAGGAGATGATGTATGGAGTTTTAAAACTATTAGTTACAACAATGATGGAACCTATGTCACCACGGCCAAACTTCGGATTAGAGAAGCTAAAACAGGAAAGGCCAAAACTGTAGAGAAGAGCTTTGACGACCTGTATACCCTGCCGCAAAATAAGGATAAGGGAAAAGTATCTACCGAACCTAAAGGTAGGACAAACGCATCTGCCGCGGAAAAATATCAAAATCACAAAACAAGAATGCCGATCAATGGTAAGGCTGGGAATTGGTCAGGAGAACGTGGCAACTCTGAATATGTTCTAGAGAAAGATTATCGTCCCAAGAATAAAGGGTATAACAATCCAAACAATAAGACTATTGGTGAACAAGCGAAAGAACTAGGTGATGATAATCCTGCCGTAAAATTCAAAAACGGTTATCCTGACTTTGACAAAGACCCTGGAACCAAATCTGGAAAACCATTGCAAGCAAAGATAGATGAGGGGATAGATAAATATCTTGACATAGACAAAATACGCTCTAACGGAGGAAAGAATGTTAATCGCCAAACACTGCATGAAGAAGTATATAGAAGGATGGCCGATAAATTAGGGATCTCTGTGGATGAATTGAAAGTCTTCAAAGGAGATTTAGCGGCTGCAGAACGATTGGCTAAAAAATGGGGGTGTTCAGTTGAAACAGTATTTGCCAGATGTCACAACCCCAAGCATATTCAAAGAGTTCTACATGAATGCGAAGATGGAAAGACAGTAAAACTCGTTCCACGTCTATACCATGATAATGTTAGTCATAATGGCGGTATCGAAGTTGTGGTGTCAAAAATCTTATCGGAGTAATGGGGCTTTCGCAAAGACAGTCCGCTGCGGAGTCTGAATTCCGCAAGCGACCATCAGACTCCTTGTATGTCACGTCCCAGAAAGCGCATATTTACCCTTTGCTGCTCCCGTCAAGGTATATTTGAACTTCGACAAGCGCAAATAGAGGTATTATTGCGCTTGTTAAGTCCACCACCTTAACAAATCTGAGTTTTTCAGGGACACCTGCAACAATCCGTGGAGACATCGCTGCCAACCATCACGGAACTCTGCGGTTCAATTCCGATCACCTCTACGTTCGGTGAAACATAAGGACGGGTATTATTGCCCCCCCTATTGAAAATTTTTTACAATACATTTCAGTCATATTTTAAGTTTGTATATTTCAGATCATTCTTCCGCAGACGCAGCTGCATCGGGTTAGCTCTCGCAGATATAATGAAAAAACACAAAGCGTCAAAACCCAACTGTATGTCAGAGGAAAAACATTTTGCCGGAACTGCATCTTAAAGGAAAAAATCCATGGGCATTTGTTAACGTAACTTTTCGCGTCTGGTACACCTGCAGATGTCTTTGGCTACATGATTACCTGGGAAACAATATCATCCAATAAGAACGGAATCACACCCACATACATCACGCCGTCATCATCAGCCCAAAGTTTGCCGCTTCCGTCCAAGACAACAATCTTGCGAAAGAAATCGCCGGTATTTCTCAAGGAGAAAGTCTCCTGTGCCTTTTTCTCAGGCGTGTCCACATTCAATGCCGACTGGATATACACTTTGTCATTGCCAACGTTGACCACAAAATCGATCTCGTATTGCGACATCTTGCGTTTACCCTCTATGACACGTGTCAGTTCCACTATGCCGACATCCACGGAATATCCTCGACGGATTAAATCATTGTAAATCATGTTTTCCATCAAGTGGGAACGCTCTTGCTGGCGGAAATTCAACCGAGCATTCCTCAGGCCCCAATCCATGGCATAAGATTTTTGAATCGTGTCGAAATACTTTCGTCCCTTCACATTCCACCGCTTTGCACTCTGGAAAATGAAAGCGTCCTCCACATAGTCCAGATAATTTTTAATGGTATTGTGTGACGGCGATTTTCCCATCAACGAACCGCCGTGTTAGCCAGTTTGTTCGGATTTGTCAGGGAGCCTATCGATGATGAAAGGACATCGACCAAAGCGCTCAGCATATTGTCGTCTCTCAGTTTGTAACGTTCCAAGACGTCCTTGATATAGACATTCGTGAAGAGTCCTTGCAGATATTTACGTTTTTCCTTTTCATCCGGTTCAAGAACAGCCAGAGGCATTCCGCCATACATCATGTACTCCTCCAACGCATCGGCTTTCTCTATTCCTGTAACCGGCAGAAATTCCGCAAATGATAGCGGATACACTTTTATTTCGGAGCCACGGTCACGACAATTCGTAACGATATCCTTCGACAACATCTTGGAGTTAGAGCCGGTCACAATCTTCACTTTGCTGTTCCAGCGTTTCGCAAGAAACTGCTTCTATATATTCACTTCTGTCTATAATCATGATGCGTTCCTTAATGATACTGACAATTTAGTCCTCCAACGCAACCATTTTGTCAGTACAAGGGTAGCAATTTTCTTTCACTCATACAAGATTGAGTATAAATAGTCAAGAAAAAGTTAACCATGTGATAGTGATAGCAATGACACATGGCAGTCATCTTTCGCTCGAAAGAAATCCCATTTCGTTCCATCAATCACAAGATTTATGTCCTATCACAGATACCAGAAATTATTCCACCAAATCTTCTTCATCGTGGGCATAATTTAACTTGCTGGTAACTTGATTTAACTTGTTGCAGGCCCTTTTAATATTAACATGAAGAAGATATCACGATATAGGGCAAATAAACAATATTCGTTACCTCACCCGATATCGTGACGTTTCGACAGACACCCCTCATTCAGGCACATTCAACATTGACTTACTTGCCACCATATATTGCTGACCGGGCGATGTCAAGCGTCTTCGGCAACAGTTTGGCATAGGTTTTCTCGGTGGCGATTACGGATGAATGACCAAGGAGATTGCTGAGGATATAAATGCTTACGCCCCTGTTGATGGCCCTTACGGCGAAGGTATGCCTGGCAACATGAGTAGTCAGACCTACATTGAGATTCAGTTCTTTTCCTATCCTGCAGAGAACGCCATTCTGGGAGCGCGTCTTGGACATACGCTGGGCGTACAATGACTTCTGGTCAGTCATGTCAGTCTGCGGGACCAACAACCTGAAGACAAATCGTTGCCGTCGCCCCGACCACCGCCTCAGTATATCCATCGCCGTAGGAGAAAGCGGCACAGTCACTTCCTGCCGAGTCTTATATTGACATTTCCTCAATAATTGAGCGTCCATATCGATGCTGTCCCATTCCAACGTAAGGATATCCGAGAAGCGCAGTCCATCGCAATAGAATGAAAAGAAAAACATGTCGAGAACATCCTTTCGGCGTCCCGATTTTAATTTTAACCAATACTCGTGAAGGGTGTAGAAATCCGCATCATCCAAGTAACGCACTGCAGCTTCTTCTGCCGCTGCATATCTTCTCGTGCGCTGTCGCATGAATGCGCTTCCGAAAAGCCGATCAAACTCAGAATTGGGGATAATGCCATTTGCTATCGCGTGGCGCACAGCCATCTGAAAGGGAAGTACAGCTTTGTCAATGGTTTCCAGGCATTTGTTCTTCAGAGTCACTCTGCGATACTCCCTGTAAGACTCAAACAACTCCGGTTTCAAAGTATCAAGGGTGGGAGGTGTACGCTGGAGGTGTCCCTGGAATCTTTCAAACTCATCTATCGCCAGACAGGAATTCTTAAAAACAGAATAACCTATAGCACCCAACTGATAACGCAAGATATTGACGTGTCTGGCATAGGAAATGAGAGGGGTCTTACGCGAGACATCTGATGGGTTCAGATACCCGCCGCTGATTATCTGTTCCAATACTTCCGGAGTTATAACCGCATTACATGCCCCTAGTCTGGAATAAATCTTCTCCTTGAGATATGCCAGTTGACGCCTGAGTTTAGCGATGCTCGGACAACCGGCACGAGGACAATGTTTCCGTCCGTCCCAATTTTCCGGTGACACGTACAGTTTAGTGGGTACTTCAATGCAGCGGTTACCTGCCAGAAGGTTGAATTTAAACACGACAAGGCACTTGCCTTTCAGTTTTCTGTCTTTTTTCAAGACAAAGACACCACGTGGAATGTCAGTTTTTTACGGTTCTCATTCGTTTGATATTAAAAGCGCAAAACTACTCATTCCAAAGGGATTTCAAGCACTTGTCCAGACACTCGACATCATTCTCAGGATAATATGTCCCATAAACTTTTTCCGTCTTCTGGAGGCTCATCCCGAGAAAACGGCTTAAAGTCTTGATATTCATTCCTCTCTTAGCGCAACTGACCGCAAAAGTATTCCTTGCGTCCGACATTGACATTGACATTCTCAAACCGCATAGTCTTGCGGCACGGGCAAGCATAGCGTCGTAGTAGCATTCTTGCGGTTCGATTACTTTTCTGAGATTTCGTGAATCATTGACATTCATTCCTTCCGGCAGTATGCCGAATATGAACTTGGCATGGCGACCGGCCCATCTGGCCAGTATGCTGATGGCCTCGACGGAAAGCGGGACGACGATTGGATTTCTGGCGGTCTTGTACTGAGGCTTCTTCATGCTGGTCCAATCCGATGAAATATCATTCCACTGCAGGCGGGCAACATCGGAAAATGAAAGGCCGCAGGTGCACAGACTGAAAATGAATATATCGGCAGCGTCAGCCAGAGGCTCAGCATCCCGCATACACAAGCGCCCGGATCGGAGGATTCGCAAGTCCTCACCTCTGAGCACATGAACGGAATGTTCCTGAGGCTTAATGTCATATTCTGTCAATGCTTCTTTGAGCGCAATCCCTATAGCGGCAAATGTGCTGTCGAGAATGAGGCCTTCAGCATTTGCCGCCCGAATTGCAGTTACAATCGGTTGGATAGACTTGTGCAGCGATGCGCTTGTGCTAATGCCATCTTCCATGATTTTGAAATCAATGAAGTTCCTGACAATGGTGGCATTGATATCTTCCAATGACAATCCGGCATGAGGCATGCCAGTTTTCGATGTCCTCTGGAAGCGTTCAAATGCATCAATTTTTCCCATGCTGATCCTGTAAGTGTAATCAGTGATTTCTCCTTTTGAAAGCTTTGAACGGTAAAGGGATCGGGCATATGAAACCAAGGAAGTGTCTTTAGCTTTATCCCTTACTCGTACAAAAACAGATGACAACGCATCGAGTATAACTTCGTGAACAGCACCGGTTTTATGAGTGGCGATAAAATCATCAGTGGCACTCTTCATGGCCGTCAACCTGAGATTGTAGCATCTGGATTCGGGGACTGCCCCGGATATCGACACCCCATTCCAATCTTCCGGACGGACTCTGATGTTGGTCGACTTGCGGCTGGATGTCCCATAATGCGAATATCTGATATACAATGTAATCATCCCATCGTCATCCATTCCCCTAAACGGAACTATTCTGCCCTTAAATTTGCTGAAATCCTGCATCAATGCGTTTGTATTATTGATTGCAATAATAGTAAAAATAATTGGAAAAACTTGTATTCCCATGTAATACGAAAAATAAAAAACGCACCACAGCTACCTGTAACGCGTCTTTTAAAAAAACAGAAAAGGCGGCCCATTGTAACAATGTTCCGCCTTAACTATTTGATTATTAAGCAATTAACTACTAATACTCCTCCTCGTTAAAGTAAAGGATAAAACCCTCTACAGACCATTCAGAGGCCGTTTTTGAGGAGTACGAAAGATTTTAAGGCAGATTTCAATGTTCTTATATGCCGTCAGATACCAGTCGTGGTTTCTTCCTAAAATCCGCTGTAAATGTCTTCGCTTCTTTGTCGCAAAAATACAAAAACCTATGGAAAAACCAATACTTTTGGTGGCATTTGATATGCTAGGCAGATTTTTTCAATAATTATAATTTTTCTAAAGACGCACTTTTTAAGAAAAATTGAAGATGCCATTATAGGCCATTATATTCCTGCCAGAGACATCGTTTTGCCCTCCAATTGCCGATTTGGAAAACGAAGACAAAAAAATCTGCCTGATTTGATACCATTATCGCAGTTTTTTTCCAATGCCAGAATCAAATTAAAGATACCGGAAGAGGGATTATCGATATTTTTCAATAATCTATTATAGGCTTCCGTAGTTGAGATATCTGCATATTTATTATGGCGTTTGACCTCGAGACTGATTGTGACCAATCGGGACGGAACAATACCACGTGCCTCTCAGAAACTCACAAATAAGATGTGATAGTTCGAAACAAGAATCGAGTAGAAGAAAGCAATTCGCTTTACTTCCACCCGATTCAAATTCGAATTAACCGGGACAGTTGGTCCACTCTATGTCGAAGATTGCCACACGGTCTTTTCTATTTTTGACCCCTGAAGGGCACAGGTTGGTGAATTCAAGTTGGAAAACTCCAGGAACATTGAACTCTTTTGAATACTCAGCTGCCGTTGACATTGTTGGTTCAAGATTCTCAACCGTTTCAGTCTGTACAACTTCTCCGGCTGCATTCTTGATATCAATCCGGAATCTTATTTTTTCATTGTTGTTGTACACACCATATTTAAACTTCAGTGTTCCGCATCCATCTGCAATAAAAGGAGAGGTAAGGACACCTGTCTGGGCGGTTCCACCACAGATGACAGCTGCCAGATCTTTAAGTGAACCGTCTGTGAATGTAGTCGGACCTACAACAGCTCCGGTCAAAAGCTTCCAGCCGTCAAAAGAGTAATGTTCACGGCCGGCCTTGAAAGCGGTAGATGTCTGACCAAGGTTGAGAGTCTGGAAATCTGATTTATTGACTTTGACAGGCACGACATCTGTCTGAGCATAGCTGACATTGAAAGTCTTGATGAATCCCGACTTGAAAGGAGTCTCTCCATCGAATACCTTAGCAATTCTTTGAGAGACGGTCTTTTCTCCAATAGCAGCATTTACATAGAGCAGCATTTCCTCACCTGAAGTCACTGTGAAAGGCGCAACCCCTATATAGAATTTAGCGCTTTCGCCGCCTGCAATCTGAGAACCTTCCGCCACTTCAAGACGAATGAGCTCCTGTCCTGCGCCACTGGCAACAATGTCATTCCCGGTCAATTCAATACTAAAATTACCGACAATAGGCTTTGGGGCCACCAAGTCCACACTATTTATGACTATCGGTTCTGACAAAGTATTTGTAACATTCACACATATTACGGATGCAACATTCTTCATCGGAATGGTAGGAAATTCGGAAGCAGGGACATTGTTTACAAAGCCGACTACCGGAAATCCATCCTTACCTACAGCGAGATGAGCCATACTGTTATTACCAGCCTGAGTCACTTTCCCGGCAAATGACGACATTTCAGTCCTGCCTATATATTTTGAAAATTTGACGGGAGTGTCGCCATTGGTTGTATTTATGCTCGGATAAAAAGCATACCAGTCATAATTCGAATCAGCGTTCAACTCTTCAGCCAAAGTCCCTGAAAACTTGTTTGCAGGGACATTGTCGCAAATGAAGGAATTGTCATTGATATAATTATTAGTACTGGTGATTGCATGGAATAGGTTTATGGCGTCTCCTTCAACCCATTTTGTTGATATGCCGTCATTTGCGGTTTTTGTAGTGACATCCGAAAGATATACGCAAAAAGCATTTGGCTCCACTTTATCCTTTATTCCCGGATTCTCAATCTGTTCACAAGAACCGAGAACAAATGCTATCAGGAAAATATGTATTAACTTATTTCTCATTTTCTGTTTTTTGAAAAAGTGTCATGCCGATATTGCATTCATACCGGCACGACACCGATTAAATGTTAATTACCGGTAGCTTCTG
>ULTZ01004192.1_pt1 | contig 44381 bp, 30 predicted proteins | sample 1957981 | NCBI WGS metagenome assembly ULTZ01 (sample SAMEA4835745, study PRJEB28245) | human gut metagenome | biome: gut microbiome; material: fecal sample | place: Denmark | collected 2008
ATGGCGATTGAACATGGCGATTGACGTTATTGCGGTGGTTGCCGGACAGGGCCTCTCCGGGCTTTGGATGTGTAAGTATTGAAGTTCTGCGTATATGCCCTTGCTCGGCGGGATATTGTGATGTGGTTTTTTTTGCTCGGTTAAGGTGTTGATGTATAGTGTGGTGGCGGTTAGGTGCGAAATTCAGCCGAAAAAATGTTGAGAAAAAATTTGTCAGTTCCGGAAAAGTGCGTACCTTTGCAGTGCTTTTGAAAGCAACCTCGGGGTGTAGCTCAGTTGGTTAGAGTACGCGTCTGGGGGGCGTGAGGTCGCTAGTTCGAGTCTAGTCACCCCGACCAAAAGAATTCATGTTAAAATTCCCCCTGTTGAGCGAGTTTCCAAACGGAAACTCGCTCAACTTTTTAGCTCTGTTTTGAATGGCAATGGCTGTGTCTCCGGTGTGACAATGTCTGACAACGCACGTAGTGCATCATTAGTACATCGATATAATGTGAGATGCGTTGCCGAATCTGCGTATAGCCTTAGATTATAGATGTATAGAGCGATATAATGGTGGCCAAAGACGTAGGATTGTGACTTTGGCACAGAATATGCTAATACGAATTTTACGAAAAAAGAAAATCAATTAAATAACTCACATAAAAGTTAGAACTATGAACGTTAAACCTCTTGCCGACCGCGTAATTATCCGCCCCGCACAGGCAGAAGAAGTTACGGCTGCCGGTATTATCATCCCCGATTCTGCTAAAGAAAAACCGCTAAAAGGCACTGTCATTGCCGTAGGTCCCGGTACCAAGGACGAAGTTATGGAGCTGAAAGACGGAGACACCGTGCTGTATGGCAAATACGCCGGCACCGAGCTCGAAATCGAAGGTGACAAGGTGCTGATTATGCGCCAGAGCGAAGTCCTCGCTATCCTCGGATAAGCAGGTCGTACAATCATCAAAACACGCTAAAATATCTACAATCATGGCAAAAGAAATCAAATTCAATACAGAAGCTCGCGAAGAACTCAAGAAAGGCGTGGACGTATTGGCCAACGCCGTTAAGGTAACCCTCGGCCCGAAAGGTCGCAACGTCATTATTGACAAGAAATTCGGCGCACCGCACATCACCAAGGACGGTGTCACTGTGGCACGCGAAGTCGAATTGGAAGAGCCTATGCAGAATATGGGCGCCCAGTTGGTCAAGGAAGTCGCTTCCAAGACCGGTGACGATGCCGGCGACGGCACTACTACCGCAACCGTGTTGGCTCAGGCTATCGTTAATGTCGGTCTGAAGAACGTCACTGCCGGTGCTAACCCTATGGACCTCAAGCGCGGTATCGACAAGGCCGTTGCCGCCGTGGTCGAAGGTATCAAGAATATGGCTCAGCCCGTAGGCGACGACTTCAAGAAAATTGAGGACGTGGCTCGCGTATCGGCCAACAACGACGAAACCATTGGCCAGCTCGTGGCTGAGGCTATGAAGAAAGTCAAGAAAGAAGGCGTTATCACCGTAGACGAAGCCAAGGGTACTGAAACTACCATTGACATCGTTGAAGGTATGCAGTTTGACCGCGGCTTTATCTCGCCTTACTTCATCACTGATGCCGAGAAAATGGAATGTGTCATGGAACGTCCTTACATCCTGCTCTATGATAAGAAGATTTCCAACCTCAAGGATATGCTTCCTATCCTCGAAAGCACAGCCCAGAGCGGTCGCGGCCTTCTGATAATCGCCGAAGACGTCGATCAGGAAGCCCTCGCCACACTTGTAGTCAACCGTCTGCGCGGATCGCTGAAGATTTGCGCCGTCAAGGCTCCCGGCTTCGGTGACCGCCGCAAGGAGATGCTCGAAGATATTGCCATCCTTACCGGTGCCACTGTAGTGAGCGAAGAAAAAGGTATGCAGCTTTCGGCCGCTACCATCGATATCCTCGGTACAGCCGAAAAGGTTACGGTGAACAAAGAGAATACGACTATCGTCAACGGCGCCGGCAGCAAGGATAATATAGCTGCGCGTGTAGCCCAGATACATGCCCAAATCGAACAGACCAAGAGCGACTATGACCGCGAGAAGTTGCAGGAGCGCTTGGCCAAACTTGCCGGCGGTGTTGCAGTGCTGCACATCGGCGCACCCAGCGAAGTCGAGATGAAGGAAAAGAAAGACCGCGTGGACGATGCTTTGAGCGCTACACGGGCTGCCATAGCCGAAGGTATAGTCCCCGGTGGCGGTGTGGCTTACATCCGCTGTATTCCCGCCCTGCGTGCCCTCAAAGGTGCCAACGATGACGAGCAGACAGGTATAGAGATTGTGCTTCGAGCCATCGAAGAGCCTCTGCGCCAGATTTCGGCTAACGCCGGTGTCGAAGGTGCTGTGGTTGTTCAAAAGGTCAGCGAAGGTACCGGCGATTATGGCTATAACGCTCGCACGGACACATACGAGAACCTTCACGCCGCCGGAGTTATTGACCCGGCCAAGGTTACGCGCGTAGCTTTGGAGAATGCCGCATCTATCGCCGGAATGTTCCTGACGACAGAATGCGTCATCGCCGACAAGAAAGAAGAAAATGCTGCACCTGCTATGCCCGCCGCCGGTATGGGTGGTATGGGCGGCATGATGTAAGCCACTCATCAGCTTAGGCGCTGTCTCTAATAGACGGTGATCTTTCAATAGAGCTGCTTCCACGCAAGTGGAGGCGACTCTATTGTTTTATGTCAATGTTGCAATGGCGTACTCTCGTCGCGGCTCAGGTTGGATTGAACGTATAGGCATGCAAAAACAACGCAGCGGGTGATGCCGAGCACCATCCGCTGCGTTGTTGTCTTTCGGAAAATGGATTATTTGAGTGCGTCCTTAACTGCGTCGTTCGGAACCATTTCTTCTTTGAAGACATAGGCGCCGGTCTTGGGGGACTTAACCATTTTGATGACCTTGCTGTATGTACGGCCTTCACCTTTTTGCAGGGAGGCCACTGTTTTCTTTGCCATATCTTAGGTGGTTTGGGTGCGTATAGGTGAGGGTGTTATTTAATCTCTTTATGAACGGTCACGCGCTTCAGAATCGGGTTGTATTTCTTGAGTTCGAGGCGCTCTGTAGTGTTCTTGCGGTTCTTTGTGGTGATGTAACGGGATGTGCCGGGCATTCCGCTGGCTTTGTGTTCGGTGCATTCGAGGATGACCTGCACGCGATTACCTTTTGCTTTCTTTGCCATCTTCTCTTATGTTTTTAGAATCCAATGATTTTGATGTCGTTCTCGGTCAGGTAGCCTTTCTCGGCGGCCTGAATCATAGCGGCGTTGAGGCCTAATTTGTTGATGGTGCGCAGCCCGGCAGCGGAGATTGTCAGGCTAATCCACATGCCTTGTTCTACCCAGTAGAATTTCTTGGTGAACAGGTTGACGTTAAAACGGCGTTTGGTGCGACGTTTCGAGTGCGATACGTTGTTGCCCGTGATAGCTTTCTTGCCGGTGATTTGACAAATCTTTGACATGGCTGTTAATGGTTTATCGTGTTCGGTGTCTGTTTATTGTTGTCTTTGAATGTCTTAGCGGCGTGCGTTCCGTCTCATATCACCTGTGGGCGCATCTTTCCCACCGGCTTTTTCGGAGCCGCCGTAAAACAGGATGCAAAGTAACGACTTTTTTCGTTATCTACCAAATATTTCCACCTTTTTTTGCCTGAATGGCCAAAAATAATTTCTTGGGGCTTGCCTGTAATGCGGGTGGGGCTTGTCTGTAGTGTCGGGGGTCTCGATGCAGGCCTGGGTACGGCCCGGAGGGGTGTTTCTGCGGTGTTTGGCGCGATAATTGCTGGCTTGTTTGAGGTACGGCGGATGTCCCGCCGTGATCGTACACTTCAGCAGCTATCGTACAATGTATATCGCATCCCGAAAGCACAAAGAGAATATCGCCGAATACTTGTTGTATATGTGGCAGATAGAGGATATTATCCGTGCCTACAACCTTGATATTGACCATATAGAAGAGTCCGTAATCCGTCCCATGGGGCTTGATGAAGAGCGGGCGCATGCATTGCGTGAGTGGTACGTGTCACTCATTGATATGATGAGGCGCGAGGGTGTGGAGCGTTCGGGCCATTTGCAAATCAATCGCAATACGTTGGGACAGCTTGTGGACTTGCATCGGCGTCTGTTGTCGAGTGACAAGTATGCCGAGTATAGTGCTCAGTTGTACAAGACGTTGCCGTTTATAGTCGAGTTGCGTGCCAAGGGTGGGAAGGCTCCGGTCGGCGAGTTGGAGACGTGTTTCAATGCGCTGTACGGGGTGCTGATGCTAAGGCTGCGCGGCCGGGAGATTTCCAAAGGCACGGCTGATGCTGTGGCTCAGATTTCCAAGCTTTTGGCGATGCTTGCCGGATATTATAAGCTCGACCGGGATGATAAGCTTGAGTTTTGAGGAGCGTGCTGCCGTCTCACGCAAGTTATATCTTCTATTATAGCCATAATAGTTGTTATGGCCATTATGGCTATTCAGCAGTCATACTGCGTGTAAGAGTCTGTTGTGGCAGCTGTCAGACGTCGATGCGGCTGGCGGTGGCCATTTCGTCGTATTCTTCCCAGTCGGGGTCGTTCTCGCATGTGATTTCCAGTGGCATCAGCGGCAGCTGCGCCAGGGCTTCGTTGAGTTTGCGTCCGAAGATATTGGTGCTGGTGGTGTAGAATACCCATTGGCGGCTTCCGTCACCGGTATATATGCCGGTGAGCACGGCTACGGGGTCTTTGTCGAAGGTGTCGGCCATAGCATCGGTGGCTTGTTCCATGAGTTTGGAGTCTTCGATGCCGGGCATGTCGTGACCTCCGTATTTCCATGTGATGGTTACGCGGATGCTGAAGCGAGGGTTGGTACGGAATTTTTCGATGTCGGCACGTCCGGTGACCAGGATATCATATCCTTCGTCGCTGATGGTGGGGCATGTCCAGTATTCTCCTTTCATAATATAGGGCGGGGTAGTTTCGAGTGTGGAATTGAGGAATTGAGACCTTAGGGACTTTAAGGACTTTAAGGACTTTAAGAACTTTAAGGACTTTAAGAACTTTAGATCCTATTATCTGAGGACTCTGATTTCGAGAGCCGAGAAATAGAAGAAGCGAAAAGGACGGCGGGCGGATGTAAGCCGGGTTCTGTAAGCCCTCGGTATCCCGCGTGGGGACCGGACGGGGCCATGCACGTCATTTATCTGAGCGCCGTGTTGCCACGGCCGCTTTAGCAGTCTACCCCCCGGCAATGGACGAGCAGCCCTTAAATGCCGGTATATTTGACCTTGCAACCCATAAGGTGTGCGGCGAGTCATGTCACCATGTCTCCCGGTGGGCTCTTACCCCACCTTTTCACCTTTGCCGACATCGTCGGCTGTTGTTTTCTGTCACACTACTCTGCCGTTTCCGACAGCTTGCCGTTAGCAAGTATGGTGCTCTGTGTTGCCCGGACTTTCCTCCCGTCTGCGCAGGTCGGCCTCGCGGTCGGTCTGCCGGACGAGCGACGCGCCTCTGCCCGTCGTCGTTTTCGCTTCGTCTATATGTTTGGCGTCTGTTTAGACGTATCCTTTAATGATGCCGCGTTTGCTGTTGCGGACAAACATGATGATTTCGTCGCGTTCGGGGGTGGCCGGCAGCTCGGCTTCGATGCGGGCGACGGCGTCTGAGACGTTCAGTCCCGAGAGATAGAGGTAGCGGTATATATCCTGTATCTCGCGTATGGTGTCGCTGGAGAAGTTGCGTCGGCGCAGGCCGATGCTGTTGATGCCGGCGTAGGATATGGGTTCGCGTGCGGCTTTGACATATGGGGGCACGTCTTTATTGATGAGTGCGCCGCCTTGTATCATGATGTGCGAACCCAGGTGGCAGAATTGGTGTACCAGTGTTCCGCCGCCGATGATGGCGTAGTCGTCTACGATGACTTCGCCTGCCAATTGTGTGGCGTTGGAGATGATGATGTTGTTGCCTACGCAGCAGTCGTGTGCTATGTGCGAGTAGGCCATAATCAGGCAGTTGTTGCCCACGACGGTGCGGCCTTTGGAGGCTGTGCCGCGGTTGACGGTGACGTATTCGCGCAGGGTGGTGTTGTCGCCGATGACGGCGTAGGTTTCTTCGCCTCTGAATTTGAGGTCTTGGGGTATTGCGCCTATGACGGCACCGGGGAATATGGTACAGTTGCGGCCTATGCGTGCGCCTTCGAGGATGGTGACGTTGGAGCCTATGCGTGTGCCTTCGCCGATTTCGACGTTTTGGTCAATGGTGACAAAGGGGTCGATGACGACGCTGGGGTGTATCTTGGCTGCGGGATGTACGTATGCTAAGGGCTGTTTCATTTGTTCTTGATGATTTGTGCCATAAATTCGCATTCGGCCACGAGTTTATCGCCTACGAAGGCGCGGCCTTTCATGACGGCGCATCCGCGACGTAGCTCGGTCATGAAGGACACGTGGAATAGGAGTGTGTCTCCGGGGACGACTTTTTGGCGGAATTTCACATTGTCTATTTTCATGAAGTATGTCGAGTAGCGTTCCGGGTCGGGCACGGTGCCGAGCACGAGCAGTCCGCCGGTCTGGGCCATGGCTTCAATCATGAGTACGCCGGGCATTACCGGTTCCTGTGGGAAGTGCCCTTGGAAGAATGGTTCGTTGGCGGTGATATTTTTCACGCCCACGATATAGCTTTCGCTGCGTTCGATGATTTTGTCCACCAGCAGGAAGGGGTAGCGGTGGGGCAGTAGGGCGCGTATCTGGTTGTTGTCCAGTATGGGGGTGGCGTTGGGGTCGTACACGGGCGCTATGGCGTCCATACGGCGCACATCGCGGCGCAGTTTCTTGGATAGTTGGGTGTTGATGGTGTGCCCGGGGCGGGTAGCGATAATACGGCCGCGTAGCGGGGCGCCTATCAGGGCGATGTCGCCTATGATGTCGAGCAGTTTGTGGCGTGCGGGTTCGTTTTCGTGCGTCAGGGGTGTCTCGTTGATGTATCCGTACTCGGTGACGCATTTGTGCTGTACGCCCATGATGTCGGCGATATGGTCCAACTTGTCTTGGCTCAGGGGCGAGTCGTAGATGACTATGGCGTTGTCGAGGTCGCCGCCCTTGATGAGGTTGGCGGCCAGCAGTTGCTCTATCTCGCGCACGAATACGAAGGTACGACTGGCTGCAATTTCGTCGGCGAAGTCGCTCAGGTGTTCGAGGCTTGCGTACTGGTTGTGCAGTACGGGTGAGTCGAAGTTGATCATCACATCGGCGGTGAATTCTTCGTCGGGTAGTACTATGATTTTGGAGCCTGTTTCGGGGTCGGAGACCTCTATCTTGTGGCGGACGACAAAGAATTCTTTGTCGGCATCTTGTTCTTGGAGTCCGGCTTGGGCTATGGCGTGGGTGTACATTGCGGCGCTGCCGTCCAGTATGGGCATCTCGGGGCCGTCCACACTGATGAGTACGTTGTCTATTCCGGAGGCATAGAGCGCGGCCATGGCGTGCTCTATGGTGCTGACGGTGATGTCGGGAACGATGCCGATGACGGTGCCGCGGCTGGTGGCTACGACGTTTTCGGCCACAGCGGGTATTATTGGCCGATCTTCGAGGTCGACGCGTTGGATTTTGTATCCTGTGCCTTCGGCTGCGGGGTTGAAGGTTGCCGTGATATTGAGGCCTGTATGCAGCCCTTTGCCTTGGAGCGTAAAGGGCTTGGCGAGCGTGAGCTGTTTCATTGTGGCGTATATGGTGTTATATATTGTTTCGTACTTTACTGTTGCTTGGCGTATTTTTCGAGGTCGCCGACGCGGTCAAAGAGTTGGCCCAAGCGGCGTATGTATGCGGCTTGACGGGCAAATTCGCCGGCGGGCACTGCGGGGTATCCCATGATGCGGCTGCCGGGGGCGACGTTGTTGGGTACGCCCGACTGGGCGCCTATTTGTGTGCGGTCGCCCACGGCGATGTGCCCGGCGATGCCCACTTGTCCGCCCACCATACAGTGGCTGCCTACGTGTGCACTGCCTGCTATGCCGGCTTGTGCGGCCACCACCGTGTGCTCGCCTACGGTGACGTTGTGTGCCACCTGTATCAAGTTGTCCAGCTTGGTGCCGCGGCCTACGCGGGTGGCGCCCATGGTGGCGCGATCCACAGTGGTATTGGCTCCTATTTCGACGTCATCGCCTATCTCGACGATGCCCATTTGGGGTATTTTATGGTAGACGCCTTCGCTGTCGGGTGCAAAGCCGAAGCCGTCGGCTCCTATGACCACGCCGGCATGGATGATGCAGCGTGCCCCGATATGGCATCCGGGATATACGCGGCTTCCGGGGTAGAGCACGGTGTCTTCGCCTATGACGGCGCCGTTGCCTACGTACACTTGGGGATAGATCTTGGCGCCGCGTTCTATGACGGCGCCTTTGCCGATGTATGCAAATGCGCCGACGTATGTCTCCTTGTCTATGGCGACGTCTTCGGCTATGTAGCTGGGCTGCTCGATGCCGACGGGGTGCTGTGTCATGGCTGCGGCGGCCATTCCCATGAGCTTGGTGACTGCGCCGTAGGGGTCGGCCACGCGTATCATGGTGGCTTGTACGGGACGCTCGGGCGCGAATGTATCGGCCACGAGCACTATCGACGATTGAGTGTCGTAGATGTAGTGTGTGTATTTGGGATTGGCAAGAAAAGACAGTGCGCCGGGATGCCCTTCTTCGATTTTGGCAAAGGTGCTGACTGCGGCTTTGGGGTCGCCGTCAACGGTACCGCCGATAAGGGCTGCTAACATTTCTGCTGTAAATTGCATGTGTCAAGTCGTGTATGATTCATATGAATGCGACCGCAAAAATACGCAAAATAAACGATATAGCCAAATCGGCCTCACAGCGTGCGCTGTGAGGCCGATTTGGTGGCGAGCTTGGACTATTGTGCTAATGGGAAAGATGGGAATAATGTCATACACCTATAACTCCCATTGTTCTCATAGCTTTCATAGTTCCCATAACTCCCTTAGTTCTGACATTCCACATTATTTTCATTCCCATTCGATGGTGCTCGGCGGCTTGGAGGAGACATCGTAGCATACGCGGTTAACGCCGCGCACGCTGTTGATGATGGTGTTGGATACATCGGCCAGGAAGTCGTAGGGTAGGCGCGCCCAGTCGGCGGTCATGGCGTCCGTGGAGGTAACGGCACGCAGGGCCACGGCTTGTTCGTAGGTGCGTTCGTCGCCCATGACGCCGACGCTTTGCACCGGCAGCAGTATCACGCCGGCCTGCCAGATGTCGTCGTACAGGCCGTATTGGCGCATCTTGGAGATGAAGATGTCGTCGGCGTCTTGCAGTATGCGCACTTTCTCGGGGGTGACTTCGCCCAGTATGCGCACGGCCAGGCCGGGGCCCGGGAAGGGGTGGCGGCGTATCAGATGCTCGGGCATGCCCAGTTGCCGTCCGACGGCGCGTACTTCGTCCTTGAATAGCGCGCGCAGCGGTTCGCACAGCTTCAGGTGCATTTTCTCGGGCAGTCCGCCGACGTTGTGGTGGCTCTTGATGGTGGTGCCGGTGATGCTCAGCGACTCTATGCAGTCGGGGTATATTGTGCCTTGCGCCAGCCATTTGACATCCTTGATTTTGCGGGCTTCCTCATCGAAGACGTCGATGAAGCCCTTGCCGATGATTTTGCGCTTGGCCTCCGGGTCGGTGATTCCGGCCAGTTCGTCGAAGAATTTGGCCGAGGCATTGACGCCTATGACGTTGAGGCCCAGCCCTTGGTAGTCGCGTAAGACGTTGGTGTACTCGTTTTTGCGCAGCATTCCGTGGTCCACGAATATGCAGGTGAGGCGGTCGCCGATGGCGCGGTTGAGCAGTACGGCGGCCACGGACGAGTCCACGCCTCCGCTCAGTCCGAGCACCACGCGGTCGTCGCCTAATGTACGGCGCAGGCTTTCCACGGTGCTGTCTATGTACGATGCGGGAGTCCATTCGCGACGCGAGCCGCAGATGTCCACCACGAAATTCTGCAGCAATTGTATGCCGCAGGTGCTGTGGAACACCTCGGGATGGAATTGCACGCCCCAGCATCGGAGGCCTCGGCGGCGATAGGCGGCCACGTGTACTTTGTCGGTGGAGGCTACTATATCCATGCCTTCGCCGACGGCGGTGATGGTGTCGCCGTGGCTCATCCATACCTGTGCGCCGACCTCGATGCCGGTCATCAGCGGATCGGAGCTGTCCACTTCGCTGAGGATGGCACGGCCGTATTCGCGAGTGGAGGCCGGTTCGACGCGTCCGCCACGCTGATAGGCCATCAGTTGGGCGCCGTAGCATATGCCCAGTACCGGGTAGCGCGACACAAGGGCCTCGGTGTCAACCTTGAAGGCCTTGTCATCGTATACCGAGAAGGGGCTGCCCGAGAGGATGACGCCGATGACATCGGGATCGTCAGCGGGCATACGGTTGTAGGGGAGGATTTCGCAGTAAGTGTCGAGTTCGCGCAGGCGGCGGCCTATAAGCTGTGTCGTCTGCGACCCGAAATCGAGAATAATGATTTTTTGTGGCATCGTCTTTTTTGTGGATGATGTAGCGGTGATTTTTAGAAGAAGTACTCGGAGTCTTCCGGAAAGAAGTACTCAGTGACTTCCGAAAAGAAGTACTCGGAGTCTTTGATCAGTGCAAAGGTACGCTTTTTTTGCGAGACCCCGAAAGCCTCCCTAAGGTTCCTAAGGACCCTAAAGACCCTAAAGACCCTAAAGTCCATTAAAGCTCCCCAAAGTCCCATCGTCCTCCTCCGCCCATGCGTTGCGCAGCCCATTCCCTCATTAAAAAACAGAGCCCGCTAACCTCAACGGTCGGCGGGACTCTTAACTAATTCAGGTACGAATTCTATACATCCGGCCATTTAGGCCGGAGATAGCCCTTACTTTTGTTCTACATTTCAGGTTAGTCAATCACGTCAGCGCATCACTGCGCCTTCATATCAAAAATCAATCAGTTGTTTTCGGAGAAGGGCAGGGGCGCTTGGCCGGACTTGCCGACCCGTATGCGCCTCTGTCGCGTGGGATGCCCATGCTACTTCTTAACGATGCGTATGGGCGTTTGTTCGTTGATTACAATCATATACACGCCGGAGGCCAGTGTGGAGACGTCCACGCTTTGGGTGTAGCTGTCTTCGCCGGCTACGCGTGCCACTTCGGCGCCGGTGCTCGAGAATACGCGGATGTCGCGTATAGCCTCGGGACTGGTGACGGTCACCTCGGTGGTGGCCGGTACGGGGTAGGCGCTCAGGCTGTAGCCCGTGGCGTCACCTATGCCGGATGTCCCGACGATGGTAGCGGTGGCGGTGGTGTTCGCACTCTTGCTTATGCGTGCATTGGTGGAGGCGTACACGGCCGTGATGCGGTATTTGTAGCCCGATGGGTCGGCGTTGGTGTAGTAGTACAGCACGCACTCGTGGTCGGTAGCGTAGTTGGCTTTTTCGCGCATGGCATAGCCTTTTTCACTCGGGCTGTCGGCGGCGGTAGTGCCGAATTTGTATTGTTCGGGCACTTGGCCGTTGGTGATTTCTACGGGATAGTAGTGGTAGTCTTCGCCTTGCTTGAGCAGCTCGAAGTTGCTCAGCGTCTTGTAGCTGCGGCCGCCGTCGGTGGAGACTTCGACGAGGAAGTACGACACGGGTTCGGAGGACTGAGCCGGCAGTGCGCGATCGAAATCGAGGTCTACGCGGTAGGCGTCCTTAGCGCTGCCCGAGCCTTGGTAGGCGTAGGCATTGGCTGCGCCTATGGCTGCCGGGTAGTCGTTTTGGTCCACTGCAAAGTTAGCGGCGCCGTGGATGATGGAGTTGTCTTTCTTGCGCTTGTAGATAGGCACAATTTCGGCGGTGTATTTCTCCGAATCGAGGTTGTACACGCCAGCGGTATTGCTGTACTCGAGGGTGAACGTGTGGTCGGCATTCTTGACGTCGGGCACGTTGTTCCATGCTTGTATGATGTTGCCGGACTTGTCCTTGAGCGACACTTCGTAGTGGTCGACTATGACATCGGCGTTTTCGCTCAGGCCGTAATCGTGGTTGGTGCCGGGACGCTGCCATGTAATCTTCGAGTCAAAGTGCGTGATGTCGGTCTTGGCTTTATTGTATCCGGTGGTGATGTCCAATGTCGGGGGTACATCGGGGTACTGCTCGCTGATGTACAGGCGGTACTTGGCAAAGCGCACGCCCGGAACGTACTGATAGATGTATATGCAGTTCTCGTCCTTGTTGTACTCGGCGCCGTACCAGCCGGCGTTGGAGTTGCCGGCTTCGAACCGGGTGCTTTCGTCCAACTTGTTAGCTACCGTGGGCATGAGGTTGTCCTTGGAGGGCACGACGGTGTTGTAATTCTCGCCGTTCTTGCATTGTGCGATGTCGATACGGAAGTTGCCGGGGCTGTTGCTGTTGATAGTAGTGGAGTGTAGTACAAAGAATTCGTCGTTGTACGTGAAGGTCACGCCGCCGCATTGGGTGATATCGGCTGTGTTCGAGAACATCAGGGTGTATTTGCCGTTGGCGTCTACGTACCATGTGCCGATGCCGCGTACGGTCTGTATGAAGGCTTGGCGTCCGGCTACGGGGTAGGAATAGTTCTCGGTAGAAGCCAATATATTGATGTCGCGACCGAGGGCTGCGATTTCGCTGATGGGAGCGGTGAATTTCTTCACCTCTGTGGCGGTGCCGCCGTTCATCTTGATGCGGAAGACATCAGCCGAGCGGTTCATGGACATCAGCAGGAAGCCCGTGCCGTTTTTGGCGTTACCGCCGGCCGAGATGTAGTGCGTACGGTAGTACTGAAGACCTGTGTTGCACGCCAACGTGCTGCCGTATTTGGCGTTGAAATCGGCTACTGCGGCTTTGCCGGCTTCCGAATTAATATATTCGGTCTCATAATTGTAGAAGTGTTTGCCGTTGTAATTGAGTTCGGTCTCGCCGGTTTCGTTGCCATGTACGAATGCTGTCGGGCGGTAATACAGCGAATTGGTGACTTTGACACCATCGGCCTCGTTGTCGATATATGGAGTGTCATACCGGCCGAATGCGCCGGAGTGGATGGCGCGACGCCATTTATTACCGCCTTCGTCTACGGCTACAAACTGGCTTTCAAGACCCCAGGTGACGACTTCGGTGTGGAGGTTGTCGCCGATGGTCTTGATGGTAGTGGCATCGGCGCCGATGGATTTGATGCCGCCGCACCAGTCACCACGCCATTTGGCGTAAATGGCTTGTGCTTCTGCTTGCGTGATATTTTTGTTTACTGTTTTTCCGTCCAAATAGTTGTTGGGAATGTAATTGCCGTTGGCTGACAGCTCGGTGCGTGCGGTCAGCTGTGCAAGGTACCACTTGCCGTTGTAGTACTGGGCTTGACGGTATATGTCGCCGGGTGCACCCCATGCGCCTACCGGCGTCTTGGCGTTGGCAAACAGGCCTTTGGCCAATACTGCATCGGCGGGCTTACCGGCCTTGTTCCACTCGTCCTCGGTCATGATGGGGTAGTTGTATACGGTGTCGAGGACGTACGATGCTACGTCTTCGGCGTGCTTGATGGTAGCGGATGCCGATGTCGAGCGCGTGACGCTGCCGTCTTTCCAATAAGCCACAATCACGTAGGAGTATGTGCCGTCGGGAAGGTTGGAGTCGATATACGAACCTCCGGTGTATTTGCCCAAAATCTTGATACCGTCGCGGAATAATTCGTAGTGGTCGAGGTTTTCCGTCGAGGCCACTTCCCATGCCAGGGCGGCGGTGCGGCGTCCCTTATAGGTATCTACGGAAGTGAAGTAGGGGGCGGCGGAGGCCTTCGGCGCTACGGTGTTGGAGGTGGCGGAATTGGTCTTTTCGCCGTCCTTGGTGGTGATGGTTTGGTTCATGGTGGCGCGTACCATCAGCGAGGTCTCCACGGTGACTACAACGCCGTTCTCGGTTTCCGACCCTAAGGGCGAGTAGTTGGCCACATCGTATTTGGTGGTGTTGGCGGGTATGGTGGCGAGGTCTTGTGTCGTGGTGGTGGCGGTACCGCCGGCGGGTGTCTTTTTGATTACCTTGACCACGGTGAAGTTCTTGATTGTGCCGTATGCCGGGGTATTCCATTCGAGGTGTGCCGTGGCTGTGGCGTCTGTCGGGTCGATGGAGGCGGTCAGGACGATGTTGCCGAAGCCGGCATCGTAAGTCGAGGCATTGGTGCTTGTGGCGCTTGTGCCTTCGGCGTTGACAGCTATGATGCGGTATTTGTGCTGCTTGCCCGTACCGGTGGTCAGAACAAGTGTCGTCGAGGTGGCATTGCCGTCATATACCTTGGTTTCGGGCGAGTTGGTGCAGTCGTACACTTGATACGAAGTGGCTTTGTCGGCTGCGTTCCATTTCAAGTCGACCTTCTGGGACGTGCCTTCCCACCTTGCCGTGGCGGTGAAGCCGGTAACGGTTGCAGGCCTGCGGTCGTCTTTGTACTCGACACGGACGATGCCGCCATCGGGGTCGACGCCGTAGAGCACCAGATGTCGGTCGGCTTCCTTGATGTCGTAATCGCAGAAGGTGAAGCCTGCATTCCTTATATCGTTATTCGAAACAGTCTGAGCATCGGTGATAATGTTCTTGCCGTTGGCCACGCCATCGGTGTAGTCGATGAGGGAGAGTTTGGGCGCAGTGGTGCCGCTTGAACAGTTCATATTCAAGGACAATTTGCGGCCTTTGAAGGTGAAGAACTTTTGGCCGGTGCCGTGGATTGAACCTAAACCATTGGCGGAGAGTTCTTCTTTTACGGATCCATCGGCATTAAAGTGGATGCCGTATGTGTTGTTGAAAGACGTAATCCACACTGTGCCGTCATCCATCGGGTCTATGCTGACGTTATTCCAGTCAGAGCCTAAGCTTTTGGCTAATTGGATTTCCTTGACGGAGGTCGTCTGCTTGTTCTTGATGGTAAAGACGAGCAATCGATCTATGGCGTTTCCTTTCGTTGCAATCATGTATATCCTGCCGTCATCGGGTGTACCCCATGCACCAAATCATTGGTATGGATTAAGTCTTGGATTTCCTGAGCAGTCTACTCGGTTCTCAAGATTGTCATTGAAAAGGTATATTGGTGAGCTTGAGGCACTACTCCAGCAATATATCTTGGTATTTTGGGTGCTGCTGCTTGGACAGCTCATAGCAACGACCGAATTGCCCATACGGGTCATACCTAATAGTGCGGCATAGTAGCTCCCTCCTTCAGACCAGTCAATGGTATTGTCAACGCCGTTCATGTTAGCTTCGCCTTCTTGGGCAAAAGTAGTGCTATTGAGCACCTTAATCTTGTAAGATGATTTCGTGCCCATGTTGCCGTTTTGAGTCAACACCCACAATTGGTTGTTGAAAACGGTCAGACCGGCGGCGCAAACATTGCCGTTGCCGGTGGTGTTGCCGTTGTTCGGCCACCAGGCGTTGACCGGGGAGACGTTTTTCTTGCAGTAGATGGTGGCCCCTGCGGGGATGGTGAAAGCCTCGGCGGAGGCTCCCACCGAGGAGCCGAGCGCCGTGATAAACGCCATCAGTGTTAAGAATGCATTTTTGAATCTCATATTATGAAATGTAGTTAATGTTTGTTCCGAGTTTTTCACGCTGTTCCGGTCCAAGCTGCTCTATACCGGTCCAAGCTGCTCTAAGCCATAGGTTGTCGAGGGGAAGCGTAGTGCTTTGTATAGTGTTTCATGCGTGCTTAGTCCTGTCTTGTCAGGAGCTGTCAGTCGGTGTCAGTCGATGTCGGTTGTCTTGCCCGGGCAAATGCGAGGACTTGTGCCCGCGATGCCACGAATGTGGATGGATGCGTGCTCTGTAACTTTTTATGTGTGTGGTGTGCCGCGGGGCGGTCTTGTGGCATCGGTGGCGGCGTTTGGTCGTGCGTGCCTCGGGCCTATACTCCGGGAGGTTGTAGAATGGCCTCCGGCTTGGAGGCTTTTTGATAATCGGTTCGCGGACGTTTCTTGCCGTCCGTGCCCATATGCAATAAAGTCAAGGTATGTTATATCAAGCATTGAGCCTGATTTTTGGCCTGCAAAGTTAAGCATTATTCCGCATATACAGCACAAAAAGTGCCAAAATAATAAAAAAACGAGCTCCGCTAACCTCGGCGGTCGGCGGAGCCCTTAACAATATTGCATTCTACATTTCAGGTTGATCAATCAATCACTTTTTCAGTGGTTTTTTTAAGATGTGTGCTGCATCACTGCAGTACTAAGTAATTCTATTAATTACTTGCTTCTTATGGCTTCACTCGCACAAGCGAGCGGTGGCCCTGCGGGCACGTGCCAACCTCGGTCGGCACGGCCGCATATATCAATGTATCAATCACTTCTTAACGATGCGCAGGGGGGCCTGCTCGTTGACTACGAGCATATACACGCCCGGGGCCAGGGTGGAGACGTCCACGCTTTGGGTGTAGTCCTTTTCGCCGGCCACGCGTGCCACTTCGGCGCCTGCTGTCGAGAAGATGCGTACGCTTTCTATAGCCTCGGGGCTGGTGACGGTTACCGCAGTGGTGGCGGGCACGGGGTAGACGCTCAGGCTGTAGCCGGTGGCGTCACCTATGCCGGTTGTCCCGCCGGTGAAGTTCTCGGCGTTGGTCGAGGCGGTCTTGCGTATGCGAGCATTGGTTGAGGCGTACACGGCCGTGATGCGGTATTTGTAGCCTGACGGGTTGTCTTTGGTGTAGTAGTACAGCACGCACTTGTGGTCGGTGGCGGGGTTGGCTTTTTCGCGCAAGGCGTAGCCCTTTTCGGAGGGGGTGTCGATGCCGAATTTGTACGTATCGCTCCCGCCGAACTTGTAGTTGCCGGGCACTTGGCCTTCGGGGATTTGGCCGTTGGGGACTTCTACGGGATAGTAGTGGTAGTCTTCGCCCTGCTTGAGCAGGTTGAATTTGTTAAGGGTGTTGAAGGTGGCGCCTCCGTCGGTGGAGTATTCCACGAGGAAGTACGACACGGGTTCGTTTGAATTGGCGGCTGTGGCACGGTCAAAATCGAGGTCCACGCGGTACGTGCCGGCGGCAGCGCCATCTCCGCTATAGATGTATGCTCTGGCTTCGCCTATGGCTGCCGGGTAGTCGTTTTGGTCAACTTCGTAGTTCATACCACCACGGATGAGTGTTCCGTTGTTTACGCGTTTGTAGATAGGAACGATTTCGGCGGTGTACATGTCGGCGTTGATGACGAACTCACCGGAAATGTTTTGATTGTAGTCGCGGCTGAACACATAGTTCACGTCAGCCTCGTCGTTTACTGTCCATGTATTGAGTACTGTACCGTTTTGGTCTTTGAGGGCTACTTCGTAGTGGTTTACCACGATGTCTGCTCCCGGCAGGCCGAAGGAGTGGTCTTGGTCGGTAGGTTTCTTGCTGGGACGCTGCCAGGTAATCTTGCAGTCGAAGCGTGTGATGTCGGAGGGGTTGGTTTCATCGTCATAGCCGGTCGTAATATTGATGTTGACGGGTACGTCGGGATAAGCATCGCGCTTGTACAGATGATACTTGGCGAAGCGTACGCCGGGAACATATTGATAGATGTATATGCAGTCGTCTGCCTCGCTGAACTCGGCACCGTACCACGAGCAGTTCGAGTTGCCGGCAACGAACTGCGAAACTTCTTCGAGCTTATTGCCTACGCAGGGAATCAGGTTGTTCTTGGAGGGTACCACGTTGGCGGCTGTTTCGCCGTTCTTGCATTCTGCTACGTCGATGCGGAAGTAGCCGGGGTTGTTACTGCGAACCGTAGAGGGGTGCAGCACGAAGAACTCATTGTTGTAGGTGAAAGCCACGCCTCCCGACTGGGTGATGTCGGCGGTAGCATCATACATCAGGGAGTAGTGGCCGGAGGGGTCTACATACCATGTACCGATGCTGCGCACGGTTTGGATAAATGCTCCGTTGCGCCCGGGTACGGGGAACGAATAGTTCTCGGTAGAGCCTTTTGGGTGCAAGGCTTCGCCCGTCTTGGGGTTTGTCATGCCCTCGTAAGGTGCGACAAACTTCGTGATATTATTCATTGCAGTACCGGCGGCGTTAAGGTCTACTCTGTACACGTCGGCAGACAAGTTCATCGAAAGCAGTACGTAGGGGTTGCCGTTGTCATAGTTGCCGGCAGCCAAATAATGAGTACGATAGTACTGAGTTCCGTTTGCGGCTATGCCTTGCTGTTCGTAGTAATAGAAGTCTTGGCCTTCGTAGGTCAGCTCGATATTGCCTCTGAGGTATTTTATCGGGCGATAGTACAGATTAGTACTGTTAAGTGGGCCTCCGTTGGTTACGCGATGCCAGAATTTGCCGGTGCCATCCACTGCTATGGACTGGTTCTCCAAGCCATAGGTTCCATTGACTACATCGCCGGCATTGCCGATGGTCTTGATAGTAGCTTCATCTGCGCCTATGGAATAGATATGACCTTTCCATTTGCCGTCTTTGTATTCTTTGTTCGCTCCAGTTCCGGCTTCATCACCCCCCACGTAACTATTGGGTATATAGTTGGTTCCGTCTACAAGCTCGGTGCGTGCAGTCAGCTGAGCAATATACCATTTGCCGTTGTAGAATTGAGCCTGACGATATACGTCACCGGGAGCACCATAGGAACCTACACGAGTCTTTGCATTTGCGAACCAGCCTTTGGCTACGACAGCATCTGCGGGACTGCCGGCGGCTGTCCATTCATCTTGTGTCATGATGGGATAGTCATAGATGCAGTCGAGGATGTAGTTGGTGACGTCGGGAGAGTATGTAATCGAGGCTTCTCCGGGCAAGGAGCTCTTAACCACGGTTTCTCCGCCTTCATCGTAGTAAGCCTTTACAACATACGAATAGTTGCCATCGGGGAGTTCGGCATCGATATAGGAGCTGCCTTCGTAGTTGCTCAGAATCTTGATGCCGTCGCGATATACTTCATAATATTTGAGGTTGGTGGTCGAGCTCACTCCCCATGTCAAAGCGACGGTACGACGGCCCTTATAGGTTACTATGCTTGTAAAATAGGGGGTATTGGGAACGTTCGGAGCTACCGCATTAGAGAGTACTTCGTTGGTTTGCTCGCCCTTTTCGGTGGTGATGGTCTGTGCCATCTTGGCGCGAACTAAGAATCTGGTCGAAGTGTTGTAGGTGATACCGTTTTCGATTGTCGTAACGAGGGCGGTATAGTTGGGGTAGTCGTAAGTGGTTACATCCGATGCGAGGTCGGCAATTTTGGTGTCGGTAGTGACGCTGCTGTTGTCGCTGCCGTTCTTGGTTTCGCGCTTAATCACCTCGAAGCCTTGGAGTGTGCCATTGGCGGGGGCATTCCATGAGAGCTTGGCCTTCTTCGTATCGTTGGGGTCGATGGTGCCTTCCAGATTGACAGCGCCGAAGCCGGCATCGAAGGTGCTTGCGTATGCGCTTTGTGCGCTTTCGCCGCCTTCATTGTAGCCCTTGATGCTATATTTGTGCGCTAAGCCTGTGCCCAAAGTCAGGTCGAGGGTGCAATTGGTGCCGCTGCCGCTCCATACCTCCGTTGCCGATTCCAAGTCATCGGAGTTTTTAAATACCTTGTATGAGGTGGCATTCCCGTCTTTCGCCCAAGTGAGGTCTACCTTCTGTCCGGCACCATCCCAGCGTGCCGTCGCCGTGAAGTCTTGAACGATACCGGGAGCCGATGTTTCTTTATATTCTACGCGCACGATACCACCGTCGCAGTCCAGACCGTATAATACCAAGTGCTTGTCTGCTGTCTTGATTTCGTAGTCACAGCCGGTAATGTTAATAGAACTTTGAGAGTGACTTGACAATTGGGGCTGTGTGCCGCTGATTATATTCTTCTGTTTTCCGGAGCCAACGCCTGCAGTATAGTCTATGAGAGACAGACGAGGGTCTGCCCATCCGGAAGTGAAGTTCATGCATAAGGCGAGCTTTTGTCCTTTGAATGTAAAATGGCGTTGACCGGAGCCGTTTGCATTGGCAAAACCATCTCCGGAGAATTCTTCGATGAGTGTACCATCTGCTCTAAAGTGCATACCATAGGTGTTGTTTGATGCATCTTTAACCCAGAAAGATCCATCACTTAATGGTTCTATATTAGCAAGTTCCATGCCGGGGGCTTTTGCCAGGTTTACTAACGTAACTTTGCCGGCGGCATCTTCTATTTTCTTGTTGGTAACCGTAAAGATTGCAACACTCCCCTTATCGGATGAAAGGACATATATTTTGCCATTTGAGGGTGTTCCTGAAGCGCCTAAACCTCGTCCCAGACTTTTCTTTAAGTATGTATTCAAGTGATTGTTAAACATCACCGTAGGTGCTCCGGTTCCTTCCCAGCAGTAAACCTTAAAGTTTTGCCAATAGGAAGATGGCCTGTTTATAGAAATTACAGCATTTCCCATACGGACCAAACCATATAGCGTAGCAGCATCACTTGTGCCTGCGGTAACGCCGGACATGCTTGCGGTTCCTTCGCGTGCAAATGTCGTACTGTTAAGTATGTTCATCGTGTAGCTTGCCGGATTAGTCACTGACCCGTTTACGGTCAGCACCCATAGCTTGTCGTTGACGGCGGCTATGCCAACTGCTTTGGCTGACTAGGAGTTGCTGCTATTTCCGCCGTTAGGCCACCAGGCATTGACCGGGGCTTCGTTCTTCCTGCAGGATTTAGTGCTGCCGGTCGGGATGGTAAACGCCTCGGCGCCGGCGGGTAAGGCCGAGGAGAGCGCCAGCACGAATGCCGTAAGAGATAAGAGTATCCTTTTAAGTCTCATTTTGTTAGAATATTGTTTTTTAGGTTATTATTATCGTGTATAGGGTGTATTGTGGCGGATTTCGCGCCCGGGAGTTGCGTTGTCGGCATCGGCTGTCGCAGTTGCGAGGAGGCCTGTCGCCGAGGGTGCTGTTGACTAACCCTCCGGTGGCGGGGTGTCCGCCGTGGCAGGGGTTGGGATGTCGTCATAGTACACGGATGTTCAAAAGGGTGGGACATACGGCCTATGGGACGGCTTGTTATAGAGGATATTGACGCATCGCGCCAATTCGGGGGAGCAATCTGCCACAATAAGCATTCTGATGTTCGGGCCTTATCCCGAAAGTGGCTGTGGCCGACTTTTACAAAAATATTGCGTCCGCTGATGGGCGGCTGCAGTCCGAAAGCAGCGCATACACTATGGTATGCCTGTCAGTGATGCCATATACGCTACACAACCAAGGCGCTATGCGTATACTTGGGTCGTGGTGGTGGCGTCAGAGCCATATCTGCTTCTCAGCGCAAATATACGTTAAAAGCGGCAATTGTCCGCACAAAATACGTGCTTCTTTAGGTAAAATATTGCGGCAAAAATATTGCTATATACAACAAACGCCGCCGTGCCTGCACTTTTTGTAACAATCGCGTATATCAAAATAAATGAATTGGTAGGACGGTGTGTCGGTAAAACCGGTAGGGCGCAATACATCGCGCCCGCAGCGACATAATCCGTTCGATAATCCGACAATCAACATATTTATATCCTCGTGTATTGCGCGGGCGCAATATATTTCGCCCCTGCAAATAATACGCCTTAATATGACACGCTTGCGCGTCAATACGCCCTTTTTCCCATTTCTCCGGACTTTATGGCTCGCCATCCGCAAAAATTATGTAAATTTGCATGACCTTAGAGGCCTTAAAGCCCCTAAGGGCCTTAAAGAGGCAGGACACAAAGTATTACACCCTATATACAACACGATTTATGGCAACCAAACCTTTCAAGTATCAGCCCATGTTCCCGTTGGGACCGGATACAACCGAGTATTACAAGCTGACAGACAAATACGTCCACACCGAGAACTGGGGCGGACACGAATTCCTCGTCATCGACCCCGAAGCACTCACCGTACTGGCACGTCAGGCCACCCATGACAACGCTTTCATGCTGCGCCGCGAGCACAACGCCATGGTCGCCAAGATCCTCCATGACCCCGAAGCAAGCGAAAACGACAAATTCGTTGCCTTGACGATGCTGCGCAACGCCGAAGTCGCTGCCAAAGGCCAACTGCCTTTCTGCCAAGACACCGGTACGGCCATCGTGCACGGCGAAAAAGGCCAGTACGTGTTCACCGGATGCGATGACGCCGAGCGCCTGTCGCGCGGAGTGTATGACACTTACACCACCGATAACCTCCGCTACAGCCAAAATGCGCCCCTGAACATGTACGACGAAGTCAACACCGGGTGCAACCTCCCCGCCCAAGTGGACATACACGCCGGCGATGACGACGAATACCACTTCCTATTCGTGGCCAAAGGCGGCGGCTCGGCCAACAAGACTTACCTCTATCAAGAGACCAAGGCGCTGATCAACCCCAAGACACTGCTCCCCTTCCTGGTTGAGAAAATGAAGACCCTCGGCACCGCCGCCTGTCCTCCATATCACATAGCATTTGTCATCGGTGGTACTTCGGCCGAAAAAAACCTCGAGACCGTCAAAAAAGCCTCCGTCAAATATTATGACAACCTTCCCACCGAGGGCAATGAGCTGGGACACGCCTTCCGTGACATCGAACTCGAGAAACAACTCAAAGAAGCCTCCGAGAAAATAGGCCTCGGCGCACAATTCGGCGGCAAATACTACGCCCACGACATACGCGTCATCCGCCTGCCGCGCCACGGCGCATCATGCCCCGTAGGCCTCGGCGTAAGCTGCAGCGCCGACCGCAACGTCAAAGCCAAAATCAACCGCCAAGGCCTCTGGATCGAGAAACTCGATGCCAACCCCGGCGAACTCATCCCCGAAGAAATGCGTCAAGCCGGCGAAGGCAAGGTCGTCAATATCGACCTCGACCGACCCATGCCGGAAATACTTGCCGAGCTCTCCAAATATCCCGTATCGACACGCCTGTCCTTGCGCGGCACCATCATCGTAGGTCGCGACATCGCCCACGCCAAAATCAAGGAACGCCTCGACCGCGGCGAACCCATGCCTCAGTACCTCAAAGACCATCCCATATACTACGCCGGCCCGGCCAAGACGCCGCAGGGTATGCCCTCGGGCAGCTTCGGCCCCACCACCGCCGGACGCATGGACAGCTACGTCGACCAATTCCAGGCCGCCGGCGGCTCTATGGTCATGATTGCCAAAGGAAACCGCTCCAAGCAAGTCACCGATGCATGTCATAAGCACGGCGGATTCTATCTGGGCAGCATCGGCGGCCCCGCCGCAGTGCTCGCGCAGAACTCCATCAAGAAAGTCGAGCTCCTCGAATACCCCGAACTCGGCATGGAAGCCATCTGGAAAATCCAAGTCGAAGACTTCCCCGCATTTATCCTCGTAGACGACAAGGGCAACGACTTCTTCACCCAAATCGCCGAAAAATGTAAAGGCTGCGCCCTCGGCAAATAAGCCATAGCGCACCCTCCCTTCAACCATAACAGCCATTATTGCTATGACAGCTTTAATGGCTGTTATAGCTATTGTGGCTGTTGTAGCTGTTATTGGCCGTTAGATCTGTTGTAGCTGTTATTGGCCGTTATAGCGGTAGTCATTGTGGCCGAAAGAAAGGTTTTTTACTTGCTTTCGCAGGGAGGTATTGTGATTTCCGTTCTCCCCGAGCCTTCGGTTAATAAATTTTCACATAAAAAATTTATTAGGATTTTGATATACCGAAAAAACCGTTTACCTTTGCAGTAGAAAAATACCCTTCGTGACTGAACGGCTACGTGAAAAGTGCGTAGCTCACAAGTGTAGGTTACGAGGGCTATTTTTTTGCCCTTTTGGTTCGAGCGGTGTCTCGCGTATGGTATTTAGGAATAAAACTCCAATGCCTGTAAACCTGTGTCCAGCTATCGGAATTTACTCGTATCGGTGTGGTGACATTCCTCGGATTATCAGGCGAGGAATTCGTTGCGCTCGGATAGCATCATGCTATCAATTATTATTTCTAACAAGTCGTGAAAAACCATTTTCTTCTGCTCCTGCTTGCATATTTGCTCTAAAATTCGACATTGGAAATTCGATATGTGACAGTCCAAATTATAGAAGTGGCCGTCATCCTGTTGCGGGATGACGGCCACTGTTATTAGGGGAAGTTGTCTATCGCTATTACATGCGGTAGATGATTACTTGACGATGACCTTGGCGGTGGTGGCGCCGGCACGTACGATGTATACGCCGGGCACTACGGACACGGAGGCATCGGTGACGGAGGCGCCGACATATACGGCCTTACCGTCAGCGGCATAGACTGCCAATGCCTGACCGGCGTTGCCGGACACGATGATGGCGCCGTCAGCGGCCTTGATGGAGGCGGAGCCGTCCACGCTGATGTCGTTGACACCGGCACCGGGGATGAAGAGAACATTAATGTCCGGGACTATAGAGGTGGCTGCGTAGCCGAAGGTTTCATCGGTCTTCTCGGGGTCGAGGGTGTATTCTTCGTCATCGACTTCGTCGTTGTTGTCGAAGCGGGTGTTGAGCGGCGACTCGGGCTTGCCGTAGGTGCCCTTGAATGCCACGCCGTCGAGGTTGGTTTCTTTTCCGGTCTTGTAGATCATCACCACGAGGTTCTTGCCGTTGTATTTGTACTCGTTTTGGAGGGCGAAGGCCATGGCTTCGTCGTCGAGCTTGACGTCGATGGTTCCTTCAAAGACTTTGGTGAGTTGGCCGACGGGAATAATTCCGTCTTCGAGATTAGCCTTTTCGGTTTCGCCCAGCCATACGCGCATGGGTACATTGGTGAATTCGTTTTCGAGGGTGCCGTATGGGAAGGATATCATCGCAATCTTCTTGCCGGCGTTTTCGCCCAGGTCCGAAGCGTAGTAGATGCTCTCGAATACGGACTGATTGGCCAAGAATGTGGTAGGTACTACAGATACGTCATCGGGAGAGGCGGCGCCGATGGTTACCAGCTCGCTGCCTTCCGGAACAATGTTCAGTACAAGTGCGGCTGTCGAGTTGTTGGACACGTCTTCGTCTGCATCGTAGAGCACATATCCGGAGACGGTGGTATTCTTGGCCTCTGTAAAGGTGTATTGCAGCTTGAGTTCGGTCGCGGCGTTGCGTGCCAGTTCGGTTCCGTCTACTGTTGCGAGGGTCTTGCCTTCGGCATCGCGCAGTTGCACTTTGTAATCCTTGGCCACGTTGCGTCCCTTATTGGTGACTTTCACGAAGTACTCTGCGAGCTTGTTCGTGGTGGGGAATTTTTCGCCTCTTACCGAGACGGCTGCCAGGTCATTGGCCTTGGCTTCCACGGCGGTGACGGAGGCGACCCAACCCAAGCGGCGGTCCATGATGTCACTGGTGAAGTGGAAGGTCAGGGCTCCGCTGTCATTGGTGGCTTGGAGGTCTTTGATTGCCTCGGGCACTCCGCCTTCGCTGTTGAATTCGCCGATTTTGGGGGCGGTTTCGTCCAATCCGTTGTATATGATCAGGTAATCACCGAAGGAGTCGATTTCGAATTCGGTGAATTGCACTCGTATATAGCTGTTGGGGTTGGCGGGCTTGATGGTCAGCAAATCGTTGGCGTTGTTGGTGTAATTGCCTTCGCCGCCGTTGTCGTAGAATTTGTATGTCTTGCCATCCTCGACCACTGCCACTGCATCGCCTTGTCCCATGACAATCCAGTCGGCCGGTTTGACCAGAACAGTGGGAGCCTCGGTATATGCGCCTTCGCCCTTGTCGTTGACAGCAGCGATGCTGTAGATGTAGCGTCCGTATCCGGGGGTGTCCTCGTAGGATGTCTGCGAGGGATCGGAAATTTTGATTTCGGTCTGGTCGGGCGAGCCGTAGATGCGTCGTTTGATTACGTATCCGGTAAGTCCTGCCGGGTCAAAGCTTCCGCCATTGAGGCCTTTGGTGGGGGCTGTCCAGCTAAGTACGGCCTTGTTGTCGCCCGGGACGGCACTGAAGGATGCCACGGCTGCCGGGACATCGGCGCCGACTACCACATGTAGCGGGTCGGTGTCCACGCCGCCGTCGCCGGCAGCGTTGAAGGGCACGAGCTTGTAGTCGTGGCCGCCTTCGGAGACGTTATTGTCTGTGTATTCCGTGGCTGTGGCGTCCAAAGAGGCTACTTGCGTGCCGTCGCGCAGCACCTTGATGCCTTCGAGCGAGGTCAGGGCGTTGCCTTGGGCGTCCTTGGTGGGGAGAGTCCAGGCAAGTTTTATAGTGGTTCCCGAGACGGTGGCGCTGCGGCCGGTGACGCGGTCGGGGGCTCCCTTGGCTACATTGATATATGGTATCATCAGCGTGTTGAGGCTGTCGAATTCGCCGTTGTACAGGATGTTGTTGATGCCTTTGGCTTTGCCTGTCTTGGTATCGATGGTGTACAAGGCGTATTTGCCGTTGTTGTACCAGTATAGCACGCCGGTGGAGTAATCGAAGGCCATAGACTGGTCGAAGGCCGCATCGACGCCCAATTCGCCTACCAGGGTCACGCGACCATTGGTCTTATTGACCTTGTAGAACGAGTTGTTGGTGCTCACTGCGTAGATCTGTCCGTCCAAGTCGCAGGCAAGGGCAATCATGGTAAATTTGTTGCCTGCCAAGTCGGTGAAATCGCCTATTTTTTTGACTGCGCCGGTGTTTATGTCCAGCGTCGCCAGGGCGCTGTTGCCCTTGTAGATGCCGTAGGCGTTGTTTGTGGTGTAGTCGTAGGTCAGGTCGATGCACTTGGTGCTGGTGAGCGATATGGGCGTGCGCTCACCGGTCTCGGTGTCGATGGTGCTGAAGCTCTCAATGGTGGACTGTGTGCCGGGGAGTGTCACTTGCACATACCACTTGTAGTTGTAGTAGAAGCCGCAGTAGCACTGTCCCAATCTTGACTGGTCCGCTATCAGCGTTACATCGATAGGATCGGTCTCCGGGTCAAACTTTATGGGCCCGGTCACGGAGTTGTCGTTGCCATGCTGCCAGGTCTGGTAGGCATAGATGACCGGCGCGGCCGACGCCCCTATTACGGTGGCGAGGGCCATGGCAAGCGTTGCGTAGAATTTTTTCATACGAACTTTGGTTTTGTTTATAGAAAGGATAGATTTGGTTTATTTCCTCGGGGTCAGCCCGTCGGATTGTATGTCGCAAATATACGTATATTTTTTACCCGGATGTGCAATGTGTCATTATTTTTTTTTTAAGGCGTCCAATCGGATATATTGTCAAGCCGAAATGCGCCAAACGGTGCGGCAATACGGCTATATGGTGTTATTTTGGCACCGGCGTCCGGCGGCGCTACATGCGAGGATTTGCCGCCGGGACTTGTGTCTGCTATTTTTCGCGGAGGAAGCGGTAGCCGAAGCGCCGGCATGCGGCGCGTTCGAGGTCTTCGCGGGCCTCGGGAGCGGCGATGGCGATGAGGGCGCGGGCACGCTGAGCGCAGTCCTTGCCTTTGAGGAAGGCGGCGCCGTATTCGGTCACCACATACTGGGTCTGGAATCGGGTGGTGACAACTCCGGCGCCCTCGGTGAGCACCGGCTTGATCTTGGAGATGCCCTTGCCGGAGGTCGCAGTCATGGCTATAAAGGTCTTGCCGCCCTCGGAGAGCGCGCCGCCGTACATGAAGTCGTGCTGTCCGCCGACGCCGGAGAACAGTCGCGTGCCTATCGAATCGGCACATACTTGTCCGGTAAGGTCCACTTCGATGGCCGAATTGATGGACATCACCTTGGGGTTTTGGCATATGCGGAAGGGGTAGTTGGTCCACGCTACGTCTTTGAATATAATGTCCGGGTTGTAGTCCATGAAGTCGTATAGTGCCCTCGAGCCCAAGGCAAGGCTGGCCACGCTCTTTCCGGGCATGACCACCTTCTGAGAGTTGTCTATCACTCCGCTTTGGATGAGCGGCAGCACGCCGTCGGTCATTGCCTCGGTGTGCAAGCCGAGATGCCGGTGGTCGCGCAGCCGCCCGAGCACGGCATTGGGAATGCCGCCCACGCCTATTTGCAGCGTGGCGCCGTCGGGTATCAGTTCGGCAATATGCCCGCCGATTCGGCGCTCGGCATCATTGGGTACGGCCGTAGGCACTTCGACCAGCGGGTCATCGACTTCGACGCAGGCATCGAAGCGGCTGATATGTATGAGCGGGTCGCCGTAAGAGTAGGGCATCTGCTTGTTCACCTGCGCGATGATAGTCTTGGAACATTCGACGGCCGAGAATGCCAGGTCGGCCGACACGCCGTAGCTGCAATAGCCGTCCTTGTCGGGGGGCGAGACGTTGAGCAGGGTGACATCCAGCGGCAGGTATCCCTCGCGGAACAACGCCGGGACTTCGCCGAGGAAGCATGGGATGATTTGTGCTTCGCCACGGTCTACGGCCTTGCGTATGCTGTTGGAAATGAACAGGCTGCGCGGGATGAATATATCTCGATACTCGGTCTTGGCATACGGGGCGTCACGGCGGCCGACAGCAAAGGCCGAATACATCTCCACGCCTTGCAGTTCGGCGTGGCGTGCCGTTATGGCATCCAACAATACCTCCGGTATGGACGTGCTGCCTTGGATGTACACGCGGTCGTGGCTTTTGACCAGTTTGGCCGCCTCGGCGGCAGTCATATAGTTCGCTTTCATGTCTGTGGCGTATTATGCCTGTGGTATATTATATTATGGTGTATTATGTCTGTGGGAAATTACGGTTGAAGGCTGCGAGTCGTTCTTCAAGGAGTGGATAATCGTCGTCGCCGAGCATCGATGTGCATATGCGCAGCCCCTGCTGTTCGCTGCCGGTGGTACGCAGCGAGATGGCGGCGATGCCGTAGTGGATGAGCTCGTCGACGAGGTCGTCACCCGTAAAGCCCTTGCGGCCTATTGTGAAGAAGAAGCCGTCACTGACGTCCCGGTCGAGGTCCTTGTCGTATACGATGTGAAAGCCGTTGCGCACGAATATAGATTTCAGCCGTGCAGCGCGTCGGGCGTATTCGCGGTTTTCGTTCACGAAATCGAGTTTTCCGTCGCATGCGGCCTCGTACATTGCCGCCAGAGCATACTGTGCCGAGTGGCACACGCCCGAGGACAAGGTGTACAGTATGGTGTGTACAAAGGTGCGTCCGGGCGTGTCCATACCGAGAGTCTCCTTCAGATGGGGATACTCGCGGTCGAACAATGCGTCGGAGATTACAGCCGTGGCCACACGCTCGCCGGCATAGCTGAATATCTTGGAGGCGGAGAGCAGTAGTATGTAGTTGTCGGTATATCGCGCTACGGTGCTCTGGTACGGCGGCTCGAACGGATGTCCTATGTTTTTGCGCGAGTCCATGCCAAAATATGCGAGGTCTTCAAGGACTATCGTGTCGTATTGTGTGGCCAGGCGGCCGATGTGTTCCAACTCGCTATCGGTGAAGCATATCCACGCCGGATTGTTGGGATTGGAATATATGATTGCGGCGATATTGCCTTTTGCAAGGCGGCTTTCGAGCTTCCGGGCCAGCTTATCGCCGCGGTAGTCGTGGACATCAAATTCGTCTGTCTTGTATCCCAGCACTTTGGCTTGCAACGGCTGTACCGAGAACCCCGGATTGATAAACAATATGGTGTCCTTGTCGGCGTGCAGGTGTGTGCTCAGGATAAATGATGCAAAGGTGCCCATCATGGACCCCACGGTGGGCACGCAACTTTCCGGCCTTACGTCTATGCCGAGGAAGGCCTTGACAAATCGCGAGGCTTGCTGTTTGAGCGGAGTGATGCCGGCTATATTGGGATACTTGTTTGCCACTCCGGCGTCGAGAGCCTGTTTTTGGGTCTCGATGCCTATTCGAGATGCCGGAAGTCCGGGCGAACCTAACTCGAGATGTACGAATTTACGCCCCGTAATTCTCTCCAGTTCCTCGGCAAGGGCAAGGGTCTGCCGGATGGTGGCATCGCCGGCATGAGCGATGTGCATCTTGTGCAGCACCTCGCCGACAGTCTTTCGGTCAAAAGGTATTTCCATACGTTATAGTTGTTTTTCGTGGAAGTGTGCTCAATTGTTCCCGTTGATGTGGGTGTGTGCCACCTTGAGCCCGGCGCGGAAGGCCTTGATGTTCATCTCGACGATGTCATCTCCTTTGCGTGCGAACACCGAGTGTATGCCGTCTTCGATTTTAGCGATGTCGATACCGAGGAAAGGCGCTGCGGCGCCCAACAATACGATATTGGCGGCGCGCGGCGAGGTGGCCTCGCTTGCAATCGCGGCCACATCAAGCGCCACGTGGTGGGGCAACGCTTCGATGCGCTGCATCAGCGTGTCAAGGTCGGGGTAGTCGGGAATATTGACAAAAGGTTCGGTATTTGTAATCACCCATCCGTCCTTTTTGAGGTACGGCAGGTAGCGCATAGCCTCCATGGGTTCGAGCGAGATGATGAGGTCGGCCTTACCCAAGGGTATGAGGTCGGAAGCTATGGGCGTAGAGCTGATGCGCAGGTTGGACTGCACGTCGCCGCCGCGCTGGCTCATGCCGTGCACCTCGGCCTGCTTGATATAAAGGTTGTCGTTGATAGCGGCGGCACCGATTATTGTGGCTATCGAGAGGATGCCTTGGCCTCCTACTCCCGAAAGTATTATGTCTGTATTCATGGGTCGTCCTCCCGATTTATTTGGTTTGTTTAGCGTGGCGGCGAGCTGTCTGTATGCACTCGCGACGCGGTACGATGACACTCACTCCTTGGTACTCGATTTCTTGTTGGATAATATCTTCCATCTCGGCCATATTCTTAGGCAGAGGGATGACCGTGCGCACGTGCTCCGGCTCGACGCCTATGCCGAGGCAGATGCTCTCTATGCGGCCCGTTCCGGCCGAGTCCTGTCCTCCGGTCATCCCGGTGGTGAGATTGTCGGAGATTATTATCACGATGTTTGACTTGCTGTTGACGGCATCGAGCAGCCCGGTCATACCCGAGTGGGTGAAAGTGGAGTCGCCGATGACGGCCACCGACGGCCACTGGCCCGCATCGGCAGCGCCTTTGGCCATCGTGATTGAGGCGCCCATGTCCACCACGGAGTGTAGTGCTTGATATGGAGGCAGATAGCCGAGTGTATAGCAGCCTATATCGCCGAAGACGCGCGGATTGGCGTACTCGCCCAGAACATTGTTTAGTGCCGCAAACATGTCGCGGTGTCCGCAGCCCCGGCACAAGGCGGGCGGACGCGGCATCACCAATTCGGACGGCGCAAACACTTCTTCATTCTTGAGCCCGAGGGCGGAGGCGACATTGTCGGGTGTCAGTTCGCCGGTGCGTGGTACGGCGCCCGAAAGACGTCCCTCGATACGGACGCTCTGCTCCAGGACGCCGAGCAGCATCTCCTCCACCACCGGCTGGCCGTCTTCGAGCACAAGCAGCGATTGGCACTTGGAGGCCAGTCGCCTTACGGCATTCACCGGCAGCGGATATTGTGAGACCTTCAGCACCGGATGCGGGCATCCGTCCTTGAAGTTTTCCATGAGGTAATTGTATGCTATGCCGCAGGCGATGATGCCCACCGATGAGTCGGCCCCGTCGATATATTTATTGTACTCGGATTCCTCGGATCGGCGCTCTAAATCTTTCTGCATACCGGTCAGTCGCTCGTTGCGACGGCGTGCCACAGCCGGAAGCAGCACCCATTCTTTGGGATTGTCGGGATAGCGCATCGGGTTGGGCTCGCGTATCTCGCCGGTCTCGACTACGGCACGCGAGTGGGCCATGCGTGTCACTATGCGCAGCAGTACCGGTATTTTGTATTCCTCGGACATGCAAAAAGCGTCTTTCATCATATCATAAGCTTCCTGCTGCGATGACGGCTCGAACACGGGCACCATGGCAAATTTGCCGTAGAAGCGCGAGTCCTGCTCGTTCTGCGACGAGTGCATCGACGGGTCATCGGCAGCCACTACGACAAGTCCGCCGTTGGTGCCGGTCATGGCCGAATTCACAAATGCATCGGCGCAGACATTCATACCTACGTGCTTCATGCACACTATGGCGCGTTTGCCCATATACGACATTCCGAGGGCTTCCTCCATGGCGGTTTTCTCGTTGGACGACCAGCGGCAATGAATGCCGCGAGCCCGGGCCGTCGCATCGCCCTGTACAAACTCGGTGATTTCGGTCGAAGGTGTTCCGGGATATGCATAGCACCCCGAAAGCCCGGCATGTACGGCGCCCAAGGCTATGGCCTCGTCGCCCAGCAGCAATCGTCTTTCTCTCATAAGGTTAATCGTGTTTTTATGTTTTTTTGTGTTTCTGCGTTCTGTCGTCTCTACGGCTGCCTCTGCATCTGACGCCTTGTGTTTATGCTTTTTACGTCTTGCAGCCATGTGTTTTGCCAAATTCTTTCACGGACGCGTCCGTAGCGAATATGGCGGAGCGGCCTAAAGTTAAGCGAAGACCTCTCTCCGGCCAAAACGGGACAACGCCCGTCAGCCTATACGGCAAAGATAGTATTTTTGCACCAAGCAATCGACACGCTTTTTCACTTTTTTTCGGAAGAATAATCGTCGTGCCATTCGGCACAAAAACCGTTCTGTCAGCCTGATACACTGCTTTGCGGCATGTGTGCCGCCTTTCTGCCGTTCAGTCAAACATATTGATACGGATGCATCCCATTCCCCGAATTTCCGTCCACCGCAAAAAATCCTCCTCCCCCCTCAAAAAAACGGGAATACGATTTTAGCTACTTATCGCTTTCCCAGTTTAGACAACTGACGAAATAGTTGCTCCCACTTATCGGCAATAGTCGATAAATCAAATTGGTTTGATTTTTTATAGCTGTTTTCGGCCATAGCAACTCGTTTGGGCTCATTTCCCATTAGTTGCGCAAGCCGTTCTGCATATCCATTGATATTAAAGGGCTTAACAAGAACGCCATCAACGCCATCGTTAATAATGTCCGATGCCGCCTCGTAGCTATCAAAAGACACTGGGATACACTTATGAGATATTGCTTCAGCCAAAACCATAGGAAATCCTTCATAATTTGAGGTTAAGCATACAAAAGCTGCCTTTTTATAATATGGAGTTGGGTTTTGGCGACCCTCGAAGCTGACATCTTTCAACTTCAAGTCTTTGGCAATTTTCTTAATCGCGGACAAATCCGGGCCATCTCCTACAAGTATCAAACGCCAACCTTTTGCTCTACTATCATTTTGAAGGCACGCCCACACACGCAGAAGTTTATCCATTCTTTTTTGAGGAAGATCCATCCTACCGACATATAACACAACACTATATGTTCTTTTTCTCCGAAATCGCCATATGTCTCTACGACCGTAGGATTAGGTATCGCAATCGCATTGCCGAGAGCCTTAAATTGATGACGATAACCACTGGACAGCAAAACAACCGCGTCAGAATTGGATGAAAGCCATTGATAATATCGGGCACGCTTAATATAATACCTAAGACGCAACAACGGGTTCAATAGTATTCGCACAAAACGCTCAGCCTTATTTCTGGCAAGCAATTTATTCATATCGTTGAAATTTGCTAACATCAGCTTCGGATTAGAATGCAAGACACTGACAAATGCACAATTATTCAATCCGTATGGAATCAACGAAGTCTCCGGATAACACAATGCATATTGATTGATGACTATTTCGATTCTGTTGTCACTAATCACCTTCGTTATAAAGCGCTTTTTTTCGTCATCCGTCTGTAAGGTCGCAGGCATATGGATTACCTTATACGCTGTATCAACCATACTCGCCTTATCTGCAATGAGTATTAGCGCCGAAACATTGTGTCCTCGATGCGCCAATTCCGTCGCTAGCATATCAGAAACTCTTTCTATACCACCAAATTGCGGATCAAACGTGTGTCTGCTGTAAAATAGTATATTCATTACGTCACTAATTTTACTATATTTGCGATTTATATGAAGTATGCAATTAATATCGTCATAGCAAGTGTGGCCGCCACCGCCATATTTTGGTTCGCGAAAAGCCGTGCACGGCACAGCGGCAGCATCAGAAGTATCGGGTTCAGACACCATGACAGATAAGCGAAGCGATCGGTGAAGAACGCTCCTATCACCAACAGCCAAACGGAGTTGGCGATAATGTACGTACAATACAGGTGCTTATACATTCCGTCCTCAAACTTCTTGACATATATATAATACCACCCAACTACGATGGGCAGCAGCGAGTACGCGACGAAATCCCAGCGGAAGCCTTTTTTGAGCAAGGCTACCGCCGCAGGATTGAACCCGGCTTGCTTCGAAATCTCCGTCTCGAGATACTTGGCTCGCTCATCGGTTACGAGGTCGGCAAGCATGTCTTGCACCGTATTACCCATGCCGAAAGACAGTAGCAGGCACAGACACCACAATGCCAAGCACCATTTTGGGTTTTTGAGGACAAAAGCCAATCCGAAGGCGCATACGGTCAATGCCACCGAGAAGTGGATATTGATGGCTATCAGCGCCAAGACGCCTGCCCAAATACGGCTGCGCGAATACATTGCTATCGCCAGTATGGCCGTTGAAACGGCCATGCCGGCACGCAGGGTATTCACGCCATAAGCTATGAAGAACGAGCTGCACATTATCATTACAAGCAGCGTCGCCTGCGCCCGGCCGCGTGTCATGATGCGGCAGGCAAGCCAGTAAGCGCCTACGTACCACGCAGCTATCAGCCCGAAGTACCAGCTCAAAGGCAACCCGGTGGCACGCACCATATTGGTGAAGAATGTGAAGAACGGGTCATTGGCATATCGCTCTCCATGTCCCATATAGGTGTACGAATACACTACGTGGTCTTCCCACCACGCACTCATATCCAGAGGGATGGTTGCACATGCTATTGCAAAAGCCAAAGTCAGTACTCCGCACAATACCGGTGCATTAATATTATGCTTGCGCGAAATGGAGGTGACCACAAATATCCAGCCGATAATGCTGAGTACCAGCCTCATTATCGCTATATGGTCGTGATATGCAAACAACAGCGAATGGCCCATATCTCAGACTTCGAGGAGGTTGTAAATGCGTGAAAGGATGGTGCGGGGCGCGAATGTCGCCAGGGCGTAGCGGTGAGCCTCATCGGCACGGCGGCGTGCAAGGTCGTAATCGTCCATCACCGCAAGGACTCCGGTGAGGATGTCCTCGTCTGCATGTCCGCACAGCAAGCCCCTGGGACGTGTCCCTTCGCCTATAAGCTCGGAAGGCCCGGCCGTGCGCGTTGCCAGTACCGGCACTCCCAGCACCATGGCTTCGGCTACCACCTGAGAGAAACTCTCGCTATTGGAACACGATACCAGTAGGTCGGCGTCAGACATACGCCCGTAGGGATTGGCGGCATATCCGGCAAGGGTGACGCTGTCGCTCACACCGGCGGCGTCTATCTGCTGCTGCAGGTTGTCGCGCAATTCTCCGTCGCCGATTATAGTGATGTGAAAACGGCGCGAAGTATGCCCCGGCAAGGCTGTCGCAAGGCGCACAAGGCGGTCAAAGCGCTTTTGGTCGGTGAGACGTCCCACGGCCACGATGTCAAAGACCCCGTCGCGATGCCCGCCTTCAAAGTCCAAAGGGGCGACAGCCGCCTGAGTACATATCGCCTCGGCATCCACGGGATTGTATATAGTGCACAATTCGATCGTCTTAAGCGAGGGAAAACGACGGCGGAAGGCATTGACAACCCCATCGCTGACACCCACAACGGCATCCATGGCTGTATAAGCACGGCGTTCGCGCCGTTCGCAGCCGAACTGCGATAGCTCGTATGGCGCGGTGTAGATGTCCGAGTGTACCCACGAGACATTCACAGCCGAACGGGGCGCAATCAGAGCGTGGCACAACAGCGGCAGGCCTTCGAGAAAGCTGACCACGGCGTCATACCCGTCGAGGTTGCCGCCACAGGCTTGGCGAAGTCGGTGCCGCAGAGGTCCGTGCACATGCAGGCGCCGACTGAGATTGTACGCCACCGAAAAGTCGCGGCAGTATCCCGGCCAGGCACACAAGCGACCAACCCATTCCGGCACCTGTGCATCGAGAATGCCGCCGCCCACGATCTGCAACAGGTCTACGTCGGCACGCCTGCGATTCCAATGGCGTAGTACGTCTACCAGGACGCGTTCGGCACCGCCGCCGTTCAGCGGCCCGGTGATAAACAGGACTCTTTTTCTCTTACGTGCCATAACGCGCAAAGGTACGAATTTTTGCACAATGTCGCAAGAATAAAAAAACCGACCACTTGACTCTACACCTAAGAAAAAATTAGGCTTTTCTACTCCAAAAATTGAGTTCTACAAAATGATTCATTAATTTTGCACTTGCCACTTGACTCTACAAAAACAAAAAAAGCTGCAAAATATTTGGCCGGGCCGAAAAAAGTGCTTAACTTTGCACTCGCAAAACGGCGGGATAGCTCAGCTGGTTAGAGCGTCGGATTCATAACCCGGAGGTCCCGAGTTCAATTCTCGGTCCCGCTACAGCACTTGACAGGGAAGTCATACGACTTCCCTGCTTTTTTTGTATATGCCGCCTAAAAGCGCTAACTTTGCATCGACAGCAGCGTCATAGGGAGCGTGTGTCATAATAGTAACGCAATGTAGGGGCGCAATACATTACGCCCGCGCAGTATAATGATATTATACCGGATTGCAGGTAAATAATCCTTTGATGACATCTCGCGCCCTTGTCGTTAAGGTGCACGGACACCTATTTTGACACTCCTTCGGGTGTTCTCGGGGAAAGTGGCGCCGCAACATTCGACCAAAGAGCCCTGCTATTATGAAAAGATCCAAAGCCTCGGAAGGTTCAAAACCTAAAATTATACGTGCCACTACCATCGGCAGTTCGCTGGAGTCTTTTTGTGCGCCAATGCTGCCGTATCTCGTTGATAAATACGATATTGTGGTTGTGTCAAATCCTGACGAAGCGCTGGAGCGCATGTCGCACCTCCCCGGTGTGCGCACGATAGGCGTACCCATGCAGCGGCACATCGCGCCGCTGAGCGACTTACGCTCGCTGTGGCGTATGTATAGGCTTATGCGTCGCGAGAGGCCTTGGCTCGTACACTCGATGACGCCCAAGGCCGGCCTGATATGTATGCTCGCCGCGCGTTTGGCCGGCGTACCCAACCGCATGCATACTTTCACCGGGCTGATATGGCCGACTTCGCACGGAATTAAGCGCTCGATACTCAAGGCTATGGATCGTCTGCTGTGTAGTTGCGCCACTGTCATCAATCCCGAAGGGCGCGGTGTGCGCGATGATATGGTGCGCGGCGGCATCACTCGCCGGCCCATGGTCATATTGGGACACGGAAATGTGCGTGGCATCGACCCCGAATACTACAACCCGGAAGACCCCGGCGTGCAACAGACTGCAAAGACCCTTCGCCGGGACGACCCGGAAGCTTCTATGGTGTACGTCTTTGTGGGACGGCTCGTGGCGGACAAGGGCATAGCCGAATTGGTACGGGCGTTCGCGGACGTCTACGACAAGGACCACGGCGCACGACTATGGCTGGTTGGACGCACCGAGGATGACCTCGACCCGTTGGACAAGGATACTCGCGACACCATAGCCTCGCACCCGGGCATACGCGCCTTTGGCGAGCAGGCCGATGTGCGGCCGTACCTCGTCGGGGCAGACGCCTTTGTGTTTCCTTCGCACCGCGAGGGGTTCCCTAATGTAGTCTTGGAAGCCGGAGCCATGGGATTGCCGTCAATAGTGACGGATATCAACGGCTCGCGCGAAATTATCGAGAATCATTACAATGGCGTCATTGTCGCTCCCGGCGATGCCAAGGCGCTGGAGGCAGCCATGGATACGCTGCGCGACAGCAGTGTGCGTGCACGCATGGCCGGACATTGTCGCGACCACGTGCTGCGTTATTGGTCGGCATCGCTGGTGCGACAGGCGTTGCTCAATTTTTACGCCGGAATTCTGCAAGGGAGCAAGACAACGACCCGGTAGGACGGCGTGTAAAAACCGTAAATCTCTGTAAGAGCGCAATATATTGCGCCCGCAGCGACAGGGATTTGTTGCTTTGACATACTGCCGGTATCAGTTGTGACCGTCGAAGGCTTCCATGGTCGCCGAGGTGGCCGATGATATGTCGGCTCGCCTAAGCACTTTCTTTGCCGTTGTCCATACAATCGACAAGTCGGTCTTCAGCGAAATATGGTCTACGTACCATACGTCAAGCTCGAATTTTTGCCCCCAGGATATGGCGTTACGCCCGTGGCACTGTGCCCAGCCTGTGATGCCGGGACGCACCTCGTGGCGACGCGCCTGCCGCTGCGAATATAGCGGCAAATACTTGGGTAATAGCGGCCTCGGGCCTATAAGGCTCATATCCCCGACAAGAACGTTGATCAGCTGTGGCAGCTCGTCCAAGGATGTCGAGCGTACAAAACGCCCCAAACGTGTCAGACGTTGCTCGTCGGGCAGCAATTCGCCATCGGCATCCCGGCGGTCGGACATCGTCTTGAATTTCAATATCTTAAAAATCTTGGCGTGGCGTCCGGGACGCTGTTGCAGAAAGAAAGGATTGCGGCAACCGTAGCTGAAAAACAGCATCGCCGCAACCAATATCAATATTGGGGATAATATTATGAGTGCCAACACCGAAAATATGGTGTCTATGGCACGTTTGCCATATCGTGCGTAAAAAGACATAAGTCGTGTAATGGGTTTATGCAAATTTACGCGTTTTTTCGCTAACGTGCAACTGTACATCTGCGTGCTCGCAAAGCGGCACGCAGATGTAAATGCGGAGTGTGGAATTATTCCAAGGAGCTTAGGGAGCTTTAGGGAGCTTTAGGATCCTTAGGGACTTTAGGGACCTTAGGGACTTACGCTGATGCACGCCGCAGCACTTGGCGGAGAGTTTATTTGTAATCGGAGAGTTGCTTCTGCAAACGCTTGCGTGTCGCGTATATGCGCGACTTGACTGTGCCTAAGGGCAAGCCTGTCTTCTCGGCTATCTCGGAGTACTTGTATCCGGCAATATGCATCGCAAAGGGGCGTCTGTATTCTTCGGGAAAGGTGTTGATGGCCTGCGTGATTTCTTTGGCGCCATAAACGTCTTCGGGGCTTTCGGCCGAGCTGTCTTGTGCCAAGTCTATGCGTGCCGGGGCGTCCGCAGTTTCCGATATCACGCCCGAACGTGCTTTGCGGCGGTATCCGTTAATGAATATATTGCGCATTATTGTGAATACCCAGCCCTTGAAGTTGATATTCGTCGCATACTTTTTTTCGTTGGTCAACGCCTTGAGTGTCGTGTCTTGCGTCAAGTCCTGCGCGTCGTCGCGGTTGGAGGTCAGTGTGTACGCAAAGTTGAGCATCTTGGATTGAAGTCCCGTCAGACTTTTTTGGAACCCCGTATTTATCATGTGTATTAAGGTTTTTTTTGTTGTTAATTTTTTTTGGAAGTTTCTGCTATGCGTACAAGTGTTCGGCTTGTACGGCATTCTTTCCGCGTCGGCGGAAAGGAGTGTGTGTTGCGAGGGACGCAATCGTATGTCAGAGTGGTGTTTACGGGAGGGGTATATGCCCGAGCCATAAGAGTATGCCCGCCGGGTGAGGTGGGGGAACAATTCGGGAAAAGCTTTCGCCGCAACTATGCGTCGTCAGCTCGAAAACACGACAGGCGGACACGATACTATGCTCTCTTGCCCGATCCTACAACCGGTCTTCGTGTACAAAGTTACGCCGTAAATCTCGTAAATGCAAAATATATTGCAATATTTAACAATGTTTAGTATTAACAGTTCGCCAATAATGCTGTTATCTTTCTATAAACAAGACGGTTGCTGTATTGCATGTATTTTACATATTGCTACGTGCAGCAATATCTCCGTATGGTATACGAAAGATGCGGGGTCTATACTTTACATCTATACTTTACAAAAGTACTTTACAAAAAAGACAGGGCGCCGCCGGAGAATATCCGGAGACGCCCTGTGTCGTTATATAGGGAATAGAATGTGTAGTCGGGATTTAGCGCACAAGCACGCGTGCGGCTGCACGTTGTCCATCGGCGCTGACGGCGGTTGCCACGTAGATGCCGGGTGCAAGGCTGCCTGCATCTAAGGTGTCTGCATTGGCTGAGGCCACAAGTGCTCCGGTGGGGGTGTACACGGCGATATTGGCTTTTTCGACGCCGAGTACGCGGATGGTGCGGCCTTCGAGCGCTATGGTCATTCGGTCGGCGGCGTTTGCGAAGTCATTCACCGAGGTCGACCCGGAGGTGGCCGCAGCAGTGTACTTGGCTATGCCCTGCCCCGGCACGAGTACCCATAGGTTGATTTTAGCGCCATTGACACGTGCTATGGCCGTGCTTACGAAGGTGCTGTTCGATGCGCCCGTGGCGCTGCTCAGCGCCGGATATTCGTGTATCAGCGAGGCATTGGACAGGCCGTTGGTGGCGTCTATGAGGTTGAGGCGTCCGCCCTTGACGCCGGTGGCGTAGGTCACGGAGGCGGCGAGGGTGTAGTCGCCGAACGCGAACATCTGGCAGCTGCTGCCGTAGGTGTTGTCGCCGACTGCCGTATTTTTCATAGACTCGATATGTGTGCCGTCGGCTCTGAATAGGGCTGTGGCGCCGCCTTTGCCGCTGGCCAGGATGCGGCCTTGTTCGTCTACGCGTATTTCGATGACTGCAAATCCGCCGCCCAGGTCAAAGTCTTTGCCGGAGGCGTCTTTGAGTGTAATCACCTGCGGAGTGGCGTTGGCCGTGCCGTTGGTGACGGTGTACACATACACTTTGCCGGCGTACCCGGTATTGGATGCGAAGTAGAGTTTGCCGTTGTTGATGGTGCCGGAGGCGCACATCAGGTCGCCTGCGCGGCCGCCGTGGTTGGTGGTGCTGAGGATTGTCGCGGGTGTAGCGTTATCGCCGTTCCAGGCATAGACCTTGAGGGTAGAGGCGGCGTTCAGTGCTGCGTTGCAGGCCACTATGGTGCCCGAGAGATTGGCCACGGAGAAATAGCGATATGTGTCGGCGGCGATGCTGCCGTTGTCCAGTGTGCCTTTCTGTACACCGGTTTCGGCATTCACAATGTGGATATTGGCATCGTCGCTGCTGCGTTGCAGTACGTACAGGTTGTCGCCGTTGAGCACCATATTGCGCGTATTGACATTCGAGGGGTTCATATAGGATGTCGAGGTGCCTTGTGCGGAGCTGTACTCCCAGTCGGTGTTGAACATGGTGGGTAGTGACGTTGGCTTCTCGGGATTGGGTTCGGGATTGGGTCCGGGCTCAGGGTCTACCGGGCTTGTGGTGCATGAGCTGTAGTATGCAAGGCCCTGACCGGTAATCATCACCCAGGCTTCGATGCCCTGGCATGAAGCGACATTGTATTCGATGCCTCCGGTGAATGAGATGTTGCGGGTGGCGCCGAGGCCGTTGGCGGGATAGTCGCCCATGGCTTTTGCTTTGTCGTAGCCGTCGGTGACGTCGTACAGGCGCATGGTGCCGTCGGCGATGGAAGCGGCGCTCTTGTTGAGATATGTGGTGACGAACATGTATTTACGGCCGCCGTAGACGAATTCCTTCCAAGCGTTGCCTTGTAGTACGCTTTCGCCGGTGAGGGCGTATTGCTTGACGCCGCTGAGGTTGCAGAAGGTGGGCAGTATGCCCTGTCCGTCAATCCAGTATCCGTTGCCGGTGGGAAGTACGCGCGAGCTGATGCCGCTGGCCAGGCGTGCGCCGTTGGCGGTGGCGTTGGTGCATTTGGCTTTCCACGACCCGTTGGTGCGGTGGTACTCGACGATGCGTGTCGTTGTGCCGTCGTCGTTGCAGAATGCAAACCACATATCGTTTTCGTTGCCGACAATTTCCATGCAGTCGCCTAAGCGAGCCGCTCCTTGCAGGTCGGTGGTGCTGTAAAACAGTCGTGCCTGCGAGTTTTTATTGTCCCAGACGTATATGCGGAGTTCCTTGCCGGAGGCGGCGAGGTTGCAGGCGTAGATCTTGCCTTCGAAGCATCGTACGTCGCATAGCGCGAGTGTTCCGCCGGTCACTACCGAGCCTTTGTCAAGAGTGCCGACCTTCATTGCCGTGCGTGCGTCCAGAACGATGACTTCGGAGTTGTTGTATATGGCGTAGAGGTATCCGTCGCAGTAGTCGAAGTTGCGCAATTTGTCGGACCAGTCCGTGGCGGTATTGGCTGTGGTGCTCAGGTTCCAGACCTCTTTGAGTTTTAGTTCGGTGGAGGGTGTCGGGTCGGGGGTTGTGCCTTTGTCCTTGATGGTGCCGGTGATGGTGACGTTGCGTGTGGTGACGCCGCCGCCTTTGACGGTCAGTGTGGCGTTGTAAGTTCCGGCGGCTTTGGAGGCGTCCAGGGCCACGGTGAGGCGTCCGCCGGTGCTTCCGTTCCATCCGCTTTGCGGAGTGACGGTAAATCCGTTGCCGTTGATGTCATATATCAGTCCGGAAGTGAGGTTGGAGGCGCTCACGGTGACAGTGGCCGTGGGGTTGGCGTCGCCCTGTGTGCAGGATAGCGTCAGTGTCGAGGGTGAGACGTTTAGCGTGGGATTGGCTGTCGGTTCGGTGATGGTGCCGGAGATGTTGACTTGTACTCGTGAGGCACCGCCGCCGGATATGGCTACGTATCCGCTGTAGTTGCCGGCGCTCTTGGAAGCGTCCATGGTGACGATGAGGTTGCCGCCGGTGCGGGCATTCCATCCGGAGGCCGGTGCGACGGTGAATGTCGAGGTGCTGCTGTTGTAGCTGATGTCGCTTGTCAGGCTTGCTGCCTTGACCGAAATGGTGGCTGTGGGGTTGGATTGTCCGCGAGTGGCGCTAAGTGTCAGCGAGCCGGGTGTGGCGCTCAGCGAGGGCGCTGCTGCGGGTTCGGTGACGGTGATGTATACCTTGATTTCGACGCGCTTGAGGTTGCTGCCCGAGCCGCTTTGTACGGCCACGTATGTCTCGTAAGAGCCTGCGGCCCGGCCTGATGCGTCAGCCTTGATGGACAACTTGCCGCCTGTGTAGTCGTCCCATCCGGAGGTGGTCACGGAGGCCATTTTGGATGCGGCGTTGTACACGATTTTGGACGAGAGGTTGGACCCGGTGATGGTGACGCTTTGTGCTGACGAGACTTTGCCTTTCTCGACGGTGAAGCTCAGCGAGGTTTTGGAGGCTTTCAGCGTGGGGTTGGCCACGTTGAAGGCCATCATTTGGTTGTATACCGCGAGGATTTGTGTGCCGTAGTTGGTTGCTGAGGCCCATTTGCCGCCGAGGGATTCCCAGGTGGGGGCGCAGCCGCGTCTCACGTAGTTGAATCGCGGATCTACCTTCGGGTATGGCAGTGCATCTGTGCACGCGTATGCAAAGAGGTGCTGGATTTGGGCTTCGCAGCCCAGAGCTACGGTGGCGAATTGGCAGCCTTTTTTGCCTTTCTGGGTGACGCCGAGGCCGCAATAGTTGTGGTCGTCGGGGGTCACTGCAGTGCCGCCGGTATATTTGAACCATCCGGTCTCGATACAGGATTGGCACAGGGCAATGTCGCCGCGTATGCCGTATTTTTCGCCCATCTTGTGCATTTGGACGGCGATTTCGCGGTCGAAACCGGGGTTTTTGGACTTGACAAACTGGTACATTCGGTCGATGGTTGCCACCTGTTTGCCTTTGATGTATGTCGCGGCGTAGGTGCCTATCGGCAGAAGTAGCGCCATGGCTATTAACGTCAGGAGCTTTTTCATGTGGTAAGTTAAGTAAGTGGTAGGTTGTCTACCTTTTTATTTTTTTAGGTGAATAATTATCAGGCAAGTGCTCATAGTTGTAGTGCTATGAAAATCGTATAGGCACTATTCGCGTGCAAAGTTACAAAAAATGTTTGATGCACACGCATTTTGGTAGTGTTTTTTTGTTACGGCTTTCATTTATTTTTGTACGCTTCGAGAGTTTTTGGGGATAGGTGTATGCCACGACACGAGGGCCAAAATCACCGGCTTGAGCAAAATCGACTCAGATACACTGACTGAAACACTATTACTGAAACACTATTACTGAAACCCTATTACTGAAACACTATATACTAAAACACTATTACTGAAACATATTGGCTGAAACCCTATCCCAAAATCGTTGACATTGGGGTAATTAGTCATTATGCCTTTCCTGTTGAGTCTGTTGTTTTGAGGCAGTATCTTTCGGGTGTTCGGTGAAAAAAAGCGGAGGCGTCAGGCATTAGAGCCGGGCGCCTCCGTGTTGTGTATCGCAATTGGGGTTATGGTTGATGCTATTGTTGCGTCGGGTCGTCTGCGGACTTGGACGCGGTGGTTGAGGTCTGCTTGGCTTCTGACGCTGTCGGCTTGGCCTCTGATTTCTTGGATGTTTTGGATTTCTCCGAGTTCTCTGAATTTTCCGAGTTCTCTGAGCTTGTCGGGGCTGCGGCCTGCTTTCTTGCGCGCGAGCTGCGTCGGCGATGTTTGTTTCGTCCGGGCTTGTCCTTGGCTTCGATGTCGGAGCGTGCGGAGGATGCGTCGTCCTCGGCGGTGATTCGAGCTTCGGCGGGTGCGGACGCGGCGGACGCGGCGGGTGCGGACGCGGC
>ULTZ01055593.1_pt1 | contig 42057 bp, 69 predicted proteins | sample 1957981 | NCBI WGS metagenome assembly ULTZ01 (sample SAMEA4835745, study PRJEB28245) | human gut metagenome | biome: gut microbiome; material: fecal sample | place: Denmark | collected 2008
ATTATGTATTACTTCTACACTTTGTAAAACAGTTACTCCACTGTGATGACACACGATTTGCTCTGTTGTATTTCTTATGTCCATTGTACCAAACTTAAAATTATTTTCTATTATTTTCATTATTTTCCCTCCTTGTTTATAGTTTTAACAGCTTTTTGTCCTAATAGATATGTAGATATAACTCCGTTTATTACTGCTATAACTCCTGTTATCTGCGCGCAATATGGTATTGTTATACCTTCAACTGCATTGATACCTAAAAGTAATGCACTTATTATTGTTAATGCGTTTAATACATACTTAGATAATTTTTTTACCTTTTCCATTTATCTTTCCCTCCTTTCATTTTCTAAAATTGATATTCTTGTTTCGTGATTATTAAGCTGATTATGTATCTTATTTCTATCTTCTTGGCCTTTATGCATTTGGTCCGATAGAACCTGAATTGTAACATTTAATTTTGTTATTGTATTGTTTAGTTTTACAATTACCGTAAATATCGGAATCATAGTTGTAATAAAACCTAGAAATAACATTATTATATTATCTTGCATCTTCTCACCTCCTACTCATAAATGGCAGTTATACTCCAATTACTTCCCTTAAAACAAACTTTGAATTATTAAGATTATGATGTACGCCTCCATTGTTCGCATTACCTTGAATAGTAGTGTCTTTTATGTACAAATATTTTCTTGCATCGTTAGCAGGGTCAAAGTCTACTAAAGAGAAATACATACCTTTACCGTTGTATAACGATACAAATTGTTTTGGAACAAAAAAGCAATGAAAATTATACGGTTTAGCCCCGCTATCATAAGCACTAAAAATTAGTACAATACCACTTGTTTGTTGAGAGATTGGTTCGGATAAAGTTATTGTGTGGTCTGCTGTCATATATTGAATCCCACTCCATAAAACTTTTTGAATGATTTTATCCTGCTTACCATTTATCCAATCTATAACGTTCTTGTTGTCTAGTTGTAATGGTCCTCCTAAATTTTCGTCATAAATTCCCCCAATACTAATTCCTTTATTCTTTAGTGCTGAAAGTAGCACTTTTCCGCTATTAAGAGATACTGGTTCTGTGTCTGAACTCAATTCATCTTTAACTTGAACCTCTATGTCATACTCTGTACCTAAAGTGAAGGTTTGCCCTGTAATTTCTTTTGAGTCACAGCTAAATGTGCCGTTTTCAGTGTTTATTGTAACCAATTGCTTTATTTCAACCCAGCTTTCAAATTCGGTCTCTGTCTTGCTCTTTTTTCGAAATTGAATGCTTTTGACTGTGTTGGCTTTTGCTCCAAAATTAATATTTGCATATTTGCCAAATAAACTTATTAAGACTGTTTCCCCCACACCTTCTTTTCTTTCAATCTTAACGGTTTGTAAAACAGTTTCGGAATATTCAACAATATCTAATGCTTTTGTTTTGTCTTTTTGATTTCCTCTACTATCAACGGCAAAAACTGTTACTGTATTGTCGTCCATATTATTTATAGTTTTTGAAATTTCTGATGTTGAATAATCTAATTTTTCGATTTTGTTGCCAACCACAATATTGTAATATTTAGGTGTAGCACTGTTCTTGGTAGTCATCTTATTTGCACTTGTTATTGTTATTTTTAAATTACTATACTTTCGTATGTACTTTTGATTACTTCCAGTTAAAGTTTTAGTCATTGTGTTTGTATCTTCACAATCAAAATTATTAAATACTGGGTCGCTATCTACTACATGACCTGTAAAATCAACAACTGTACTTGTTCCTATTCTAGTACCACCACTATAAGTTATAAGTTCCACTGTACCATTAGCCTGATTTTGATTTGGAATTTTAGCAAATAATTCATTCGTATTCCAACTATATGAAGCATCTATCCCTGTTTGTGTTCTAACTGTCTGTCCATTGAATTTGATAACTGCTGTATGCGTGAAACTAGCACTTTTGCGGTTAGTATATATTGTTATAGTTTCGCCAATATTGAAATTCTTTTTACTTAAGCTTACTTCGGAAGTTCTAGGAATTGTCGTTAATTTCTTGGATGTTGACCCAGTTATTGTTCCTGCTGATATACCTGTTTGAAACGAGAAACTAGCATAAACGGTTTTCTCTCCTTGATTATTGTGTGTTACATCTAATGTTTTCTCAAAAATTGTTGTAGTTGAATTTTGAGGTATATTATGACTAAAATCGTATGTTGTTCCGTCTATTGTACAAGTACCTGGTTTAGAATATCCATTATACGAGCCTCCTGTTGTTGTTACTTGTACTCTAACAGTTATATTACTTTTATTGTTTGCTATATTCTGTGAGTTTTGTGTTATTGATATATTACTTGATACTGCCATATGCTCTCCTTTCTAATCTAATAAAGTAACAGCATATTCTTTGAATTAATTTGTTGAGTTTTCAAGAAATAGTTTCCAATTTCTATACTCTCGGTTGCTTGTATTTTGTAGAAATATGCTAAGTCTTTATTAATTTGGAATATATTTATTCCTTTATATGTTGCTAGGATTTCGTCCTCATCTATAAACATAGTATTTTGATTTGCTTGAATCCAAAAGCCCTTTTCGTCCATTTTATAATTCTTGCCATAAACTTCCCCAGGAAATTGAGTCCACTGAGTACACATAGTGTTATATTCGAGCTTTAAATCAGCAATTTCAACGAATCCTTTAATCGGCACTATGTAATCAAATAGTTCAACACCTAAACTAGCGCCAGTTGGCAATAAACTACTTGGAATATCAAGTGTTTCCCACTCTACAAAAGTAGTATCATTATATTTTGCTCTCTTAACTAAATTTGTTGTTTTATTGTTCCAATATAACCCTTTGTAAGGTGTAGGCTCTACATTTCCTGTATAGACTGCAAATGCAGGATAAAATGTTAATGCCACATAACAACTCTTGATTTCTGCTGTATCATATATTATTGGTGTTTGATAATAGAATCCGTAGAAATATCTATAAGTCCAAACTTCTCTTGAACTTTCGTTATATAATGACATTTTTGTATCTAATATTTCCCACTGTGATGTTTGCGAGTTATATTTTTTAGGTAAGTATATCGTTGTATCTAACCAATTCTTGGTTGTATCTGTAGGTGCTGTGTTACTTACAACTACAGGAATAAAATCTGATTTCTTAGGTATTTCGATTATTTGCTCTATTTTAGTTAAATCTTTTAAATCATCTGGTGTCAGTATAATACCAGGCTCATACAATGAGTATGGCTTTTCTTCCTCTGTAAAATCTGCCTCATTAAGGAACATTAGTCCTACGCAGACATTTCCTTGTACTATACTGTTTTTTATGAAGTGTGATATTGCCATTTTGTTTTCATTTTGATTCAATGTAATAGGTTCTGTGATATTGAATATATGTGATACTGTATAGTCTTGTCTTCCATCAAGCTTAATAACTCGTCCACTCAGTGTATTTTCATTAGCATTTTTGCCGTTCGCCCAATAAGCGTTAGAAGTTGTATAAGCGAAGTAGTTTTGAGCACTTAACAATGATTTTCTTGACAGTTCTGATACTTGCCAACCACTGTTGTACACATACATTTGATTTTCTATGTAACTTCCACTATTGGCAGTACAATACCAGTATGCTCCTTCAGTAGGATTGTCAGGTGGTGTATCTGACTCTTGATATGGATATTTAGCGTGTGCTAGCCAGAAATTATTATCATTAATCATTGCACTATTTCTAATTAAATTGTTTCCACCGGTTCTTTTAGTTGCAAATTCTAAACTTTGATTGGCTAGCTCCAATGTTGCAAGCTTTTCTTGTGTTTGTTCGTTTATTGCTTTGACTGACTCTTTGATTGAGTCTGCTGTTTGACTTATTTGTGAGTCTGTTTCACTTTTTGTGTAGTAATTTTCTTTTACGTTTCGTTTGGTTTCATATGTGTTGTTTAATCCATTATCTCTAACATATGTGATTTTCGCATTTGCTGTACTTGTTATATTATTAATACCTCTAAATAATGTAAAATGTCTTAATTTCTCCCACGCTTCTTTTTGGTCTTCTGTATAAGGTACTATTTCTTCTTCGGCTAGCTCGTATTCTACTCTGATATGGTTGTTTGATAGCCAAGTTTTTAACTCTGCAACCGTGCTTGCTCTGCTAGTATTGATTCTTAATCTTATAAGATTATCTATAATACTTTGAATGCCTTCTTCATCAGTATTCCAAGTGGCTCGATTTATAAATTTATCACAAATTAATATGCTCGCCTTTTTCATATCACTTTTAGCTATAGCGAAATATGAGGTGTTTGTACCAGTTTGGTTTGCAAGCGTATACCAACCTGTTTCTGTCCCATCCAGCACGACTTGTTTCCTCTTATGATGTATTCCATCATCTGCCAAATAAGAGTTTTTGTATAGCTTTTGTCTTTCTGATAATGGGAAGTATTCTGTTTGTTGTTGGTGGGGTTCGTAGTCTGTTACGACCATGCCTTTTTCTATCATTATCTTCGTAGTAAAGTTGCTATATGTTCCAGCTTTAACAACTAGTCGCATTGGAACATTTTGTTCTTCTGTTAATGTAAAAGTTGCTTTGTTCCTTATAGCCGTTGCTATTGAACCATTCGCACCTAAATATATATAACTATTGTTTGGTAAACTATTAGTCAAACTAATAGTATAAGTTCCCTCACTTAAATATCTTGAGCCTAAATTAACAGATGTATTTGAAGAATATGTGCCATTTATTGTTATTTCATTTCCTGCATATAGATTCTTTCCTACATCTTTTATTTCTAGAGAATTATATGGTACGTAACCTGTTGCTACTGTTCCTTCTTCTAACTGAAAGGCTGTTACAGAACCTTGAGGACAATCTACTCTTAAACGTACATATCCTGTTTCATTCCATTTTGCAAAGTTATTTATTTGTATTTCAGTATCATATCCTAAAAAGTTTTTGTCTTTATCATAATATACAATATATCTAGAACCTGATGTTCCAAGATAACTAAAAATGTATTGTTTTGTATTATCAACGTCAATATAATCTGTTCCATATCCGTTTACATTTGTTATAGTTGCTCCTGTTGATATACTTGGCATCTGTTTCCAATTTATTTCTTTAACTTTGTTCTTTCCCTCCAAATTCTCTATTTTGCTTAGATTATCTGGGCTAGGGCTTGCTCCCTGTTGGCTCTCGCCCTCTAGCATTATATCTATTAATGGTTCCGCAGATGCATCATCTATATATATGTTCTTTCCTTCTGCTGTACCTTCTATTTTTGTTATGTTCTCTACTGATTGCTCTACTGATGATACTTTACTGGTTATTCCATTTACGTCTTGCTCTACTTTGGTTATCTTTTGTGTGTTCTCTGTGGTTTCTTCGGTTAGTTGAGTTATTTTTCCATCTATCTGATTAATATTTGACTCCACTCTTCTGTTTATAGTTCTTTGTGATGGTGTTCTAGTAGTTGTTTCTTCTTTTGCTTTACATTGTATTTTGCTTTCAATATTTGCAATCCAACGTCCTGAAAATTGCATTGAACCTTGGTATATTACATTTTTACCATCTATAACAACGATATCTCCTGTATCTAGTGCTGGGTCTATTATACACTCACCTTCAAAACTATAAAATTCTAGTCCTTTTAATGCGTTATAAATATTATTGATTTGATCTTGATCAACTATGTACATATTGTCTTGGCTGATATAAACTGTATTGCCTGTTGTATCTCCTTTTTCAAATAGTTGTATTCCATCATCATATCTTACACGTGTTATTTTGAATTTTTCTCCCCATTTAAAAGTCTTAAATAACTTTAATGGAAGTGTAACTGAACTTTCTCCGATTGTTTTTATATATAGTTTTCCATCTCTACCTATTACTGCTATTCCACCAGCTTGTTCTGCTATATAACTTAAATAAGTTCTTGCTGATACTGTATTGTCGTACACTGCTATTTCCTTATTCATGTTTAAAAAAGAAGTAGAACCGAAGTTCTACTCCTGCTTTTGTACATAAGTCTTGTAGTACCTGTATTATTTTTGCTTTTCCATTATTGCTATTTATTAGTGTTTTTCCATTATAATTAAATTCAAATTTAATCATATTATCGCGTAATTTAAATGTTACTGTGTAATCGTCTTCTTTGCTTATATCATCCACATTAAATACTCCAACAGGTATTATTTCGCCTGTTATTCCACTCTTGATTTCTACTTTGTTTATAGTTGCAGGTATTACTGATTTATATAATTTTAATTCTATGCTTTGTGCTTCTATACAGCCCAATGCAAACTCATCACTTGAGAAAGCTTTTTTCGAGGGTTTACAGTCTAATATATATTTAGAATCTATCTCCGTGTCATTTATGTATACTTTTAATAAATGAGTTACATTGTATACTTTAGACTTATAGTTATTACTTGTACTATACATTAACTATTTGCCCCCTCTACCGCTGTTTTTTGTGCTTCTGTTAATTCTTTTTGCATTAAATTAAACGAGCACTTCCATTTTGTTTTGGAAGTACTCGTTTCTTTTTCTGTACTTATCATTTCGACTTTTCTTTTTGATACCCTAAACTTTGCATTTTCTAAAAAACCTCCATTTACTACTGGAACTTTAACATCCAATATAAATGGGTTTTTATATGTCTTTTGTATAAGTTGTTCTGCTTCTTCTTCTGTGTTAAAATCCCATGACATAGAAAGCTTTAACATTCCTACAGCTATGGGATTATCTATTAAAGAACCATCAACAATAGAAGAATAACTGTCTTTGTCTGTATCTTCTATGTCTGCACTATATGTTGACGGTGTCGGTAAATTTCCCGTATCTCCATGTTCTTTCCATAACATAATTTTATCCTCCTACTAATGCTTCTATGTCTTTTCCTGATTGTCTTTTCATATCTCTTAAATTGTCTAATAATATTTGTCCTAGTTTTGTACTTCCTACGTTTACTGTTAAATAAATTGGTTTATTGTTTTCATTTTCTTTATATGCTATATCACTTAAAGTATCCAACATATTATTAGCCTTAACATTTACAGGTTTTATTGTTGGATTTGTTGAAGGAATACCTGTTACCGCTTCCGTATTTATTGTATAAGACATTGTTCCTGCTAAATTTTCTATTTCACTTTTTACTTTTCCAACGTTGTCTTTTATTCCTTTTACCATTAAATCAATCATATCTGGCATATAAGTGTGAAAATTTGAAAGTGGTCCTTCTTCTGGTTCTGAGAAACCTAAAAATCCTTTAATTTTGCTAGCAACACTTTGAACTGCACTTCCAACCTTATGAGCTGTATTTCTTATTCCTGAAGCCATATTACTTACTAAGTCTTTCCCCCATATCGAGGCATTATTTCCTAAGTTTGAGAAAATATTTTTTAAACTACTTTCCCAATTTAAAACTATACCTTTTGCATTATTTAATCCTGTCTCTATATCGTTTTTTAAAAAATTTATACTATTCTTTATGCTTTGTGATGTATAATTCCAAACCGAAGTCATCTTATTTTTTACAGTATTTCCCCAACTCAAAATTATTGTTTTAGTATTTTCAGACCAACTAACAATATTATCTTTTATTTCTGCAAATTTATTAATCATATTATTTTTTAAGTCAATAAATGGCTGTTTTACTTTGTTCCACATTCCTAGTAGTCCATTTTCCAAACCTTCTACAATAAATTTGCCTTGTTCTTCCATAACAGTTGATGGGGAATGTATTCCAAAAGCACTTTTAAATCCCTCTATGAAAGGAGCAAAAACATTTTGATATATCCATTGTCCAATATTTAATAGCGATTTTGATATTCCTTGTAGTAATCCCTCTCCTATATAAACACCTACTTCATCTCTCATGACCGTTGATGGAGAATGTATTCCCAGTAATTCTTTTGTATGTTTTATAATTGGTCCCACTACAACATCTCGAAAAAATCTCCATGCTCCGCCCTTTCCCATCTTTTCGGCAATGCCTTGAAAGATTCCATCAATAACTCCTTGTCCAATTTCAATAAAAAAATCCTTTATTGAATATATACTTTTCCCTATGGTTCTCCCTATTTCAGTCCAATCAATATTTGCTATTGCAGAACCAATAGTTACACCTATCGCATTTCCTAGACTGTCCCAATGTGTTTCTTTGATGAGTGATTCAGTAAAGCCAACTGCTGTGTTTATTCCTTCGCTTATAGTTTTTCCTATTTCATACCAATCCGTTTTTTCTACAAAGCCATTAAAGAGTCTAGCAATATTTGTTCCTGTATCTTTCGCTAAGTTTTTTATCTTATTCCAATCTATATTTTTTATTGTGTTATTTAGTTTATTCCCAATTGTTTTACCAATTTCATACCAATTCCCATTTTTTATCATTTCAATTATTGAATTTGAAGCATTATCTATCTGAGACAAATCTATATTAGGTGTTCCATTTCCTCCAGAATTTTTATCGTAAGAAATATTATTAATTTCGTTGTGTATCCCACTTAAAGATTTGCTTGTTTGTTTTGCACTACCTGCTGCATTTTTCATAGAACTTGCTGTAGCTTTTGCAAATATATTTACTCCACTAAATGCATATACCAAACTTTGTACTGCTTTCATTAAGTTATACACTAAATTAGTTACATACTCTATAACTGGTGCAAATACACTTCCCATAGCATACTTCATATAATTTATGTTTTCACTTAATTGCTTTGCTCTTGCATTTTGACTAGACAGCCAAGCATTTGCACTACCACTCAATGCTGAATAGATACTTCTTAGACTAAATAAAGCTGTGGCATATTTTAAAACATTTCCCAAGCCACTTTTTAGTCCTACTCCCATTCCTTTTATATTGTTATAGATATTTTGAGTAACTTTTGGCAAACCTTTAAAACTATTCTTCATATTTGACATATTATTTTTTACTTGTTCCGTCTTCTGTTTAAACACACTAAAAAAACTACCCAATTTATTTTGAGTAGTTGCTGTCTGATTTATTTCTTGTTTTAATTGTGTCATTTTGTTTTTTGCTTCACTAAGTTGTTTATTATACATTTCTATTTCAGTATATAATTTTTGTGCTTGATTATTTAACACTGTAAAATCTTTATTGTTTCCTAATGCATTATTCACTGTTGTATCCATTGCTTTATCATTAGGGCTTATTCCTTCTGGTGTTACACTTTTTCTAGTATCATCCACAATTTTATCAATCTGAGGATTTATTACGTTTAATTTCATTTGTCGAGCATTTATTTTTTCTTGCAAACTATCTATTTGTTTTTGTACTTGAGATATTTGTTTTTGTGCATCTTTATTATTTACTTTTATTGCTATTTCATTGTTTTCTGAACTTTTCTTTAAATTTTGCATTTTCTTTTTGGCTAAATTTACTGCTTGTTGCAGTTTACTTGTCATTGCTCTAGTATCTACTTTTGAAAAAGCCTCTTGTGCTTGCCTTATTGTTTGCTTTATAGCTGGTAATATCTTTCCAAATTCTTTTAATGCTTCTTCTACTTTTGCAGTTACTATAATCTCAATTTCTTCTACAGTCATTTTGTTCCTCCCTTCTTCGTAATTTTTAACATAATAAAAAACACTTACTTTTTTTAAATAAGTGTTTTTTATTAAATTTTTAAAAAGTATTAATACATTGATGCTTCAACAACTTTAAATGTTGCAGTTTTCATTATATCTATTTTGTCTGATGTTACTAGTGTAAATATATCAAAATTTTGACTTTGTCCTGCACTTAGATCATTCACATAGATATAGTCCTCATTAATCCTTGAACCATTACTATCAACAGCTTCTATGTGAAAACTAAATGACTTTTTATCATTAGTCTTATTTGTTACTTTGACTGTAAGCTTTGTGTCAGTAAGGCCATATTCTCCTGTATTTACTTCAAAATTTCCCATCTGTACATTTACATCATTAGCTAGAATCTCTTCAGTACTATTTCCTGTTGCCTTGTCCAAATTGCTACTAACTTCATTTAATCCATCTCCTAAAGCCTTTTGTACACTTAATGTGATTATCATTGTCATAATACACAAAATAATTCCTGCTATTGCTTGACCTTTACTAGCTTTTTTTATTAGCGATATTATTGCAAATATTATTCCAATTAAGCCTAATATAAAAGATACATTGTTTATGATTGGAACAAATGAAGTACAAATTCCTATTATTCCTAATACTAAACTTGTTGTTCCAAATCCACTTTTCTTTTTTTCCATTTTGAACCCTCCTTTATTATAATTATAAAGAAAGTATAGCACATTATATTTGTCAATGTCTGTCGAATTTTGTCGAAGAATATAATTTTATATATTTTTCCCTGTTCTCATAGCATTTTTTACCCCTTAAATATCTTTCTCTGTTCTTCTAAAGTTTGAACTTCTTCTTGATTATTGAAAAGTTCTTTATAATTATCTCTGATCAACATTATTTTAGCATTAGGATTCATACAATCTCCTACTATTAATTTATTAGTTACCGCTTCTTGTAAATCTATTTTTTCTATAAGGCTATCATTTTTTCTTGCCAAATTAGCCTGACAATAATTTTTTATTTCAGAATATCTACAGTCCCAAAATTCGTTTGGTTTCATTCCTAAATAATATGCTAATATTTCTAAAGACTCAATTAGCTCTACTATGTTGCTTGATTCTTTTATTCTTGTGTTTATTTCTTTTAAACTCCTAATATAACTTGTTCCGCCATTTTGCTTACTGCTACTTCTGCTGATTTTTGAATTAACTCGTTCATATTCAGTGCTGATAATGGATTTGATGTCATTTCTTTTAGTTCTTTCTTGCTCATTCTCTTCTTGAAAAAACCCTCATTATTCAAAGCCTCTGCAATCTTTTCATATAAATCATTAATTGTTATATTTTCTGCTCTACATTCATCTATAAAATCGTATACATCACTAGATTTTGTAAAGAAACTTTCTCCGTTTTCATTTTCTGCTAATTTAAATATTATTTTTGATAATGCTTCAGGATCTAATATCATATATGCTTTTGTAAAAGCTTCTTCAAAGTTCTTGTTGTTTAGTAGATTAGCTATGTCTACTATTTTTCTTGTTTTTATTACTAAATTAATATTTCTATTTTTTGTTTCTATGATCATTTTATTTTCTCTCCTTTGCAAAAGAGAGAAGACTTTTCAGTCTTCTCTTATTAAAATTTTGTTGAATCTCCCTCTACAGGATATCCATCTGTTTCTACTACTTTTGATTCTTTATATACTCTCATAGTATCCTTTATAAAGTCCCCATCGTTCATCTCTTGTCCTGCAATATCTACAGTACATTTCACAGTCTGAACTAATGGTTTATTAGCAACTGATGCTGTTGTCTCTGGATATTCCAAAAATAAGAATATTGTTGTGTCTGCATCAGCTATAGATTGAATAGCTTTATGTGTTTTTTGTATAAACATCATTTCTATATCAACAGTTTCTGCTTTTCTTTTGCCCTTTGCCATTCTTTCTTCTTCTAGATCTAAAGCACTATATGTTTGTCCTTCTTTTAGTGTCTTTAACTGACCTACTTTTTGAACATAACCTATATCAATTCTGTCACCTGTCAATGTTGTTGAATAGCTTACTTTTGCTTTCATTGCAACCTGTGGTGTTGTTGTTTTTTCTGTTTCTTGTCCCTCTGCCATTTTAAATTCCTCCTTATTATCTTATAAAATTAAAAGAGGTCGTTATTGAATTGTAACGAACCTCAAAAGTTATTGTTATACCATATTTTTGCAATATAGAGTCATATACTGCAGGACTGGTATTAGTCCTTATTAAATTTAATTCTTGAAGTCTTGTACTAACTTCATCTGTCATTTGCATTGCTTGTCTTTGTTTTTCATTCCAACAAGTGATTGATATTTGAAATGTAGAACGAATAGGAAATGCGTTTTCTGTTAGATTTACTGATTTCAAAGGTGTATGCAATTCCAATATAGGAAATTTACTTTCTGTATTTGGATTACTTAAAATCGGTTTATTCTTATACAAATTTTCTAGCTTTTCATATACTAAATCGCTAAAGTCCTTTATACTTAAATCTTTCATTACTTACATACCTCCAAAAAAAGAAGAACATTTCTGTTCCTCTTTATATTTCCATATATATCCATAGGCCTTTTTATATTTTCCTAAACAACAAGCAGAAATATATCCATTATCGTATCCTGTTTTTCTTTCCGCTTCTCTAATTCCTTCATATTCAGCAATTTTCCTCATATTAATATCATATTGAATTATTTTTTTAGAAAGATGATTTTCGTTTCCTTGCCTTGCTTTATTAAGTCCTGTCTTATATGCATGTTTTACATTTTCTGAACAAGTAACCCATTCTAAATTTTTTACACAATTATTTTGCTTATTTCCGTCTTTGTGATTTACCTGCGGTAAATTCTCTGGATTCGGTATAAACGCTTGTGCTACCATTCTATGAACTCTAATATGTACTTTTCTTTTATATTTCCAAAGAAATATAGTCGGATATCCATCTTTGTCATGTATTAACTTCATATTGATATTTCTTTTTAGACTTTTTATATGCCCTAAATTACTAACTTGGTATTTTTCTTTTAAGCCATCTATATTAATATCCTTCCAAATTTCTTGCATTAATCATGCCTCCTATTTTTTTATTTACAAATATCTCTAAACATTTGGTTGAGTTTCTTTATTGTAATTTCTTTATTTTCGTCTCTAGTATAAAACGCACTATCAGTCATGAAATGACAAGCTTTAACTCCGTGTGCTACATAAAATTGCGTACCATTTATTTCAATAATTGGATAATGCAATTCTTTTTCAGTCTTTGAGACAGGAATGAACCACTGACTTCCTCCTGTTTCCAAGAAATGTTTTGTAGTTCCTACTGGAGGTAGTTCTCTAAAATCTCCTGTACCAAAATGTTCAAACATAGCCCAAGGAAACTTATCTTTGTCTGTATATACACGCCCTTTCACTTCTTTGGTTGACATATCAATCATTTCGACTAATATGCCTTCTTCATTATGTCCTTTTTCCAACCTTATAGCGTAACCTCTAATGTTTTTTAATACATCTTCTGTTATTATTTTTGCAGTTTGTGGTAATTTTTGAATTATAGCATCTATATTTTTAAAATTATGTTTTACTTTTATATTACAATTGAAATTTATCATTGTATTTTCTCCATTCTATACACATATGTACTTCCTATTTTATTTTTATCTAGTACTCTATATTCTGGAATAAACTTCTCTAATTTTGAGATATCTTCAAATGATATTCCATTGCCTTTTTGTATATCATAATTTTTAGTCGTACGACCTTTATATGTACTATAATCCACTTCACCTGTTGATTTTCTGTCAAGTTCATTGACATCTTGTTGCATGTTCAAATATGCATATGGCTTTTTTTTGCTCATTGGTTTAAATTTCCATACCTTTTCCGTTTCTCCGTGGTCTTCTATTTCTTCATACTCTGATATATATACTTTTGTTAAATCTCGTAATAGCATTACTTGAATATCCTTATTGAAGCAACATCAATTTTTAATTTCTTTTCTATATCATTAAATGAACTTGAAATAGAACCTTCATTGCGACTTAATAGACCTTCTGCACCTCTTGCATTGTATTCGGAAATAACAGCTTTTTTTATATATGGAAATAATTTTTTATCAGTTTCTTTACGATTAGAAGCATCACAGGCAATAGAAGTCATATCTGCTATGATGTCTTTTATTATATCTTCTGTATCTTCAATATAATTTGCTCCTAATCTTTTTTTTATTTGTTCTAACATCTATTGCCTTCCTTTCTATCCTTTTGAGATTATTCTTGCTATAGCAATTTCTTTATGGTTATATGTATTTCCATCAGAACCTACTACTAAATCCCAGTTTGCTCCATCTGCTAATTCTTCATCTGTTGGTGAATCTGTTGCTTGATTTTTCATTAAGTAACTAACACCATGAGGAGCCATTACTTTTCTTTGTCTTTCATATAAGTAATCTCTATCATTATCAGCATCTCTATCCATTTCATGAGGTACTTTTGCTCCTAAGTCTTCATAGTCAAATGCTCCTTTTCCGAAAACATAAGTAACATACTTAGAATCTCCATATCCTGAAACTTCATAATAGTTTCCAATATTTTCAACAGAAGGTTCTGCAACTGCTGTATAATTTGTTCCGCTTTTTGTATAATATGTTTTTCCTTCTGTTAAAGTTTTATCAGAAGTTTTTGCATATATTGGGTCTCCCTCTTCTTCTGTTATTTCGTCATATTCAATTAATAATTTTCCATTCCATGTATAAACATTTAGTTCTCTTTCAATTCCATTTGGGTCATTATATCTTAAGTTTGTTACTAATTTTTTTCCTTCTAGATTTGTTACTATTACAGAGTTTGCTACTGCTAATTTAAAGTTTCTTCTTCTATCTCCACATGCTTTTTGTAACGCTGTATTTAATGTTGTTTCAGCTACTGATGACTCAGTTTCTCCTGATATATCATATGTGTGTTTTGAAGCAAAAACTTTACCTGCATCTGATTTCATTGAGAATAATGCTTTTGTTATAATTAATAATACATCTTCCCATGCGCTATCCCAGTAATCTCCTAGTTGGTCTGCAACTTGACTCATAAAGTCTTTTTTAGATGTTACATCATATGTAAAGTCATCTTCATAAAACTTGTCTTTTCTACCAATAACAACAACACCTTGTTTATATGTTGGCAATGTTTTTCCTTCATCATATTTTGTTTTTCCATCATAGTTTACTGGTTTGCCTTTTAATCTTCCTATCATTGGAATTATTCCATATTCAGCACCAGTTTGTGATGCAAACATTTCTCTTATTCTATTGTTTCCTTGTAATACTCCTGATTTTATTAATAAATTTAATCTTTCTTGTGGAATTGTGTCATAATAAGCACCGAATGCTCTTTCATTAAAATATTTTTTGTTAAATGTTCCTGTACTTGTAAAATCTGCCATTTTTTATACCTTCTTTCTTTTAATTTTTATATTTTGATAATTTGCAAAGTTCTTCATAAGTCATTTGACTTTCTGGTTTAGAACCTTCAATTGAATCTCCTGTTTGAGGAGCAGGTTCTTTAGAATACTCATTTATTGCTTTTTCTCTATCTGCTTTTGATACTTTTTCAAATATATCTAATTTTGAATTGATACTTTCAGCGGTTTCTCTTGAAAAATCAATAGTATCTATGTATCCTAATGAGATACCTCTTTGATTTGCTTGACGAATTGTTTCGTCTTTTAGTCTATAAGCATTTAGTTCATTTTCAGCCTTATTTGCTCTAGCTCTTTCTTGCTCTAATTCATAAGACTTTTTTTGGTCTTCATCCATTTTTGCAAGTTTATCAGCCTCTGCTTTTTTGGCTTCCATTTCTTCTAACATTGCTTGTCTTTCTTTTTGCTTTTCAGCATTAATCATCTTGTTTACTTCATCTCTTGTATAAGTTTTTTCTTTATTTTCTTCGACATTTGATGGTTCAACTTTTTCTACACTCTCGGCAGTAGATTCCATATCTTTTTTCATTTCTTCATCTTTATTATCCATGATGAAATTCCTCCTTTAACTTTTTCGGCTGAGTTATAACCAAACTATTTTGACTTTTTACGGAAGTCTAACCAAACAAATATAGACAGTTTAATGTCTTATCTAGGACAACAAAAAAAAGAACCCGTCGACTTGGTTCTTGATTTATAATTATAAAATGTTAATAACTTATTTATTATCTTTATTCTTTGCTTTCATATATCCTTCTGCAAAATTATATTTAAATGCCCATATAACCGGTCTAAATATTGTAATTACCGTAAATATAATCCAATACCAAGTTGGCATTTGTAATTTAATACTTAATATTAAAACTAATAACCACATATTATTTTTCCTCCTCCACGATTTTCCAATCTTCGGCTAACATATCAGCTTGACTTGCTAACCAACCTAATTGAATACCTGATGTTCCAACAAATGCTATTGCTTTATTTCCTATTGCATCATGTTCAGCATTTATTATTTCATCATTAGCATTTTTGTAACTAATATTGGTTGCTAATTCTATATATTGTTTTTTACCATTCCAGCCTTGTCTTTGTAGTCTTTTTCCTTCTTTTAAATATTGAATTGCTTTTCCAAAATCAAATAGCTCTTTTTCTTTTTTTATTAATTGTTCGTACCTATCAGATATTTTTATTAATTCATCATATTTATCTTGATCTACCGTGATTGTTGGTGTACTAAAAACTCTATCTAATGCCATCTATTTTCCCCCCTCTCCTTCATAAATTGCTGTATATTTTTTCTTTATATCAAAATTAGTTATTTCATCTGGTGTCAAATTCGCATTAATTTCAATGTTAGAGACAAATTTCAAGTCGTTTGTTATATCATCTGCCCTCTTTATAAGTTCTTGACCTATTGCTATAATAGATTTTTTTGCATTTTCTTTACTGGTTGGTTTTAATTCTTGCATATTTCCTCCTTCTTTCCATAATAAAAGCACCTACTTGTCAGTAAGTACTTAAAATATTGTTTTCTTTAATTTATTGTTTCTCATGCTTTCTTGTTCTTCTTTTATTAACTCTTCATATTCTTTTCGTATATCATCAGGTGTGTTTTCTTTTAATTTTGTCATATTTCCATTTTCATCTTCTTCATTGGATAACCAATCTAACCATCTAGGATTCAGTATCATCTATATCATTCCTTTCATTATCTTAATTATTTCTTTACTAAGTATACTTGCATTGCTCTTATTTTTATAATAGTCTGCAAATGCTTCACCTATTGTCTCACTATATTTTGTCATTGCATACTTAGAAATATTACTTCTTAATAAGTTTTGTGATATTTTATCACTAATTCCTAAATTGTTAAATGCTTTTGCTACAATTTCTTTTGTTGTTATATCATTATTCCAGTCCTTAATTATTAAATTTTTATTAGTATATCTGTTTTTGATTATTTCATATGTAACACAATGTCCTAATTCGTGATTTCCTAAATCCTCGTATGTTGTATTTTTAGGATGAAAACCATTTTTTACATCTTTTTGATATTGTTTTCTTACTGTATTTATATCTCCATAGAATTTCTTGTTAATCTCCATAATATATCTATTATCTTTTATATCTGGAGTAATATTTAATCCACCATTTGGATGCTCTATTACACTAATTTCTTTTAGCTTGTTTCTTACTTGAGGAAATTCTTTGTAAACCTTATTCATATTATTTAATGTATCAAGCAATGCTTTTTTGTCTAATCCTTTTAGTTTTGCTTTTTTAACATTATATTTATTCTTTACTGTCTTTTCTAGAGCGCTGTCAAAAATACCATATTTCTTTTCTAATTCATAATATGGCAAATACATAATATAGCTCCTACAGTAATGGAAATGATGTTGAATAGGAGGTAAATTTAAGCCTAATACCAATCCATTACATCTAATTCTTTGTATTGTTAGCTCTTTTTGTGTCTCACCATAATATCTATCAAATACATTTTCTTTGTCGATGTAAAATTCTTGATTATTTAAACTATCGCACATCAATGTTGTTTTATCATCTTCTACTGCTATAAATCTAACTTTTGAATTATCTTCTGCTACTTCTTTTATTCCTTCTACTTTTGCTTGATTATTTATTCCTATCAAAATCAAGTCAACTGCGCCTGATGTTTTAGTACCATTTATATTAAGTTTTTGATTATTTTGTCTGTTTATTATTGTTTGAAACTCGCTAGAGTCAATTCCTAGGTCCTTTTGCTGTTGTATATTTAAAATTGCTTGTTTATATATTTGTTGTGTATTATACTGTATTGTCGCTTCAACATATTGCCTCCAATTGAAACCGCTATAATTTGGTTGGTCTAATAATGCAAGAAATAAAGCCATCGGAATTATTGATGGCTTTTTCTTTTTTTCAACTTCTTTTATTCCTTCTTGATAATAATAGTTTGCATCTTCATACATTATTTGCTTTTCTTGTTCTTCTAATTTGCTTTGCTCTTCTATATATGCACTATAAATAAGCAATTCTAGTATTTCGCTATTTTTTACTCTTGTTCTTTTATAAATATTGTTTGCTAATGCAGTAAAATAGCTATTATTCTTTAATAATCCTTGTTCTTTCCATTGTTCTATATATGTATTTATTCTTTTCTTAGTTTTATTATCTGCAATATTATAGATGTTTTCTGTTGTAAAATTAAATGTATCAAATAGTTCTTGAAGTCTGTTTTGAGTTTGTTTTGATGTTTTATTATATAGTTGTTTTAATTCTTGCATTTTTGTATCGTGATAATTCCATATATTCATTTATCTATCACCTTTCCAAAACCAATGATACAAATCTTTTCCCATTTCGCCAAAAAATCCTAACATAATAAAAAAAAGAATCATAAATATTCCTTGCATTTATAACACCTCTATTCTTTATTGATTTGCTTTTTAACTACTTTAGTTTGCTCTTTCTTGTTATCTGCTGTTAGTTTTTGTGCTTTTTGTGTGTCTGTTAAGTCTGTCACTTTATCATCTTGTTTATCTTCTTTATTATTTTGCCCTGCTCCTGCTTGTCCCATCATTTGCATTTGTTGTAAATTCTTTTGAATATTTTCTTCATTTTGTAAGTCCATTTTTGCTAACTCACTTGTTGCATCTAAATCAAGTCCTAATAAGTTTATGACCGTATCATCACTTACTAATCCTCTTATTTTTAATGCATTAGTAATCATTGTTGCTACATCAGAAGGTAAATTTCTATTTAGTTTTATTTCAATATCTCTAAAATCATATGTTTTACCTTTTTCTTTATTGAATTTTTCTAATATTATTCTCCATCTTCTTTTTAAACCTTCTTCGAAATCTCCTTCAAATGTTGCTATATATTGTTGTAAACTAAAGAATTTCTTTTCAAGTGCTGCATTATTATCTGCTTGTGTAAAACCTAAATCTGTCATATTAGGGCAAAATGAACACAAACAAATAATATCAATCAATGTCTTTTTGTGATTTTGTAATGCCGTATCGTTTACATTCTTTTCAACCCAAGCTATATCACTATTTACATCTTTATTTCCATCAAGATATCTTACTCTACTTGTTAATACATACTCATCTTCTTTTTGTCTTGCAGGGTTTATAATATCTTCGCCTTTTTCATTTTGTATAATCATCGGATTTTCTGGTGTATATCCTCTAACTTTCAATATTGCTTCATCATTATATTTAAATACATTTCTTGAATTTTGAATACATCTCTCATATGCTCTTATTAAACTGATTACAGGTTCAAAAATTGCTATTCCATCACAATTTTCTATTGCTGTTGCTGGTATATCATCGTCCCATTTTTTAGGTTGTTGTTCTTTTATGTTTTCTTTAAATAATGGTTCATCTTTAAATTTTTGTTCATACGCTGGTGTACCAAATATTTTTCTTTTTTCAGGTGTATCGTAATAATATCTTTTTCCATCTGCTGTTGTTAATTCTATCATTTGTTGATATTCACCATTTGCCATATATGTACGAATTATTCTGTATATACCTATTAAATTCTTTTTAGCTGAATAATCCCATATAGCGATAGTTTCTAATGCATCACTTCTTGCTATCGTTATTTCTCCTGTTTTTTCGTCTTTATAGTATATTTCATAGCAAGCTCTTTTTATTAAGTAATCTAATACCATATGTAAAAAATGTGAAGCATCATTATTATAGTCATTTATATGTTTAATTAATTCTTTTATTTCTATTATTTCTTTTTCGTCATTAGTTTCATGATTAAATAGTTCTTTGATTATTTTGTCTTTATCTTTATTAAATGCTTTTACTTTATATGTTGGTGCTTTTCCTCCAAAATAACCGGCAGACATAACACTTATATATCTCTCAAGTGGTACTTTTATATCTTCATCATCTAAACTTGCTAGTTCTTCATCTGTTAATTTTCTTCTAAAATTCTCATATAATTCTTTTCTAACATTTAATTCTAGTTGTGCTCTAAAATATATATCTGTTATACTTTTTTCTTCCGCTAATCTTTCTTTACTATATCTTAGCATTGTTTCCTCCAATCAAAAAACACCTACTTTTTAGTAGATGTTATATTTATAAAAGACTTATTAGTCATTGTCATATTTGTATTTTTAGGTTTTGGATTTTCATATACCCCTGTTAAGCAGTCTTCAGCATCATCATGTTCATTTTTTCCTGTTCTTACATAATGTTTTAAATGTTTGGCAAATTCTGGCCATCTATCCTCCCAATTAATTGGAAAATAAATGTTATTCATTACCCCTGTCGAATTACTTAATATTCTTGCAATTTTGTTTTCTCCTTGATGAAACCAATTTACTTTTGTGTGAGTATTCTTTAACTCCTTTAACTCTTTTTGCACATTCCTTGCAAACCCTCTACCACCATTATTACTTTCTATATTCGCATTTCCTACATTATCTTTGGTCATCATTTCTGCTACTGCTGGTTCTGTCACTTCCATTGACTCTTGTGTATAAATAACATCCAAGATATAATATTCACTGTTATACATTTGATAGTCTATTGAGCATAAGTAATCGTCGCCCTCATCTGCTGTATCTGTGTAATTCATAATATAGTGTGCTGGTGGTAACTTATCATAAGTTTTAAATACTGTATATAATCTATTTTTCACATCGATTGGCTCTTGTTGGTAGTTAGCATAAACAATGTCTTTATTCATGTTTTTTGTTTTGAACTCGTAGTCTTCTTTACTTAATATATCTTTACACAACATTGAACCATCATCTTGTACTGCTTTATAATTTATATGTCTTACATTAGGATAATTGTCTAATATATAGCCAGCCAAATCATTACTAGACCATCTTGTCATTATTATAATTAGCTTAAATCCATTTTCTGTCCTTGATAACATTGTATTATTAAACCAGTCTATATGATTTTTTAATGTATTTTCATTATAGGCTTCTTTTGCATTTTTTATAAGATCATCGATTATCATTATTGTACATCCAAAACCTGTTGCAGTACCTGTTGGCGACGTTGCTAAATAATTTGACACCTTACTTCCAGCTAATGCCCACTTTTTTTGTGTAGCTTCGCCATCTTTAATCTTGGTATTAGGAAATATATCATTATATACGATTACGCCTTCTGTTTTTTCAGAAGCTATTGTGTCTCTTACTGATTTTGCAAATGAACTCGATAAATCCTCATTGTATGATCCTGTCATTATTTTTTCATTTGGATTTGTTCCTAATATCCATTCTACTAATTTTCCTGCTGTTCTAGACTTTCCATGTCTTGGTGGCATATTTATTACGCATACTTTTTCATCGCTCTTATAAAAATCTTGTAATTGATAGCATAAATCTTTTAAAAAGTTACGTTCTTCTTCGTAAAAATCAGATGCAGTTAATTTACAATATTCAAAAAAATCACGTCTGGCTAATTCCAAACGTGCTTGTTTTTTTATTTCTTCTTTTAAATTATTATTCATTCAATATCTTTCTCAGTTCTTCTATTGACATTCCTGAAAATGGATTATTTGTATTAACATTGCCATCAATTGTTACTTTTTCCTTAAACATTCCTAAATGTTTTCCTAATAATTCAAGAGCCTTAACTTTATCACATGAATCTACTTGTATTCCAAATTTACCTTCTTTTATCCCAGATAATGCTTTTTTCTGTTCTTCTGTCAATTCATCTGTAGGAGTAAACTCTATTCCAGTATATTCTTCTTCCTTGTAATCAACTATATCTTCTCCGTCAAATACTGGTACATTTCTTTTCATTTTCTTCAATTTTGCATAATCACTTGCCTTTGAAAAAGCTATTGCTGCTAACTCTTTTATTACCATATCTTGTGTTACTTCTGTTCTTTTTTCTATTTCTTGTTGCTTTTTAGATATGTATTCTTGAACCTTAACATTTCTTAACATTCTGCTTGATGCTGCATTTGCAGTTTCATCTTTTTTACATCTTGGATAAGCAACCTTATATGCTCTTGTTGCATTAAGGTCTATTAAATATTCATCACAAAATCTTTTTTGTGTATCTGTCATATAAGATTACCTCTCTTTCTATTTTGTCTTTGCAAATTCTATGTTACTTGTATAATTGCATTCTTTCCCGCAATACTTCTTATTGCATTCTGTATTTTTATCTTTATCACATAAATATAGTAATTCTATTCCTAAATATTGATTTACTATTTCGTTTATAAAATCATTACTACTTGCAACCACTTCGCATACATCTTCATAACTGAATGTTTTATCGTCGTTTTGATTATGTCCGTATTCATATAGCCAAACATGTGTTAGTTCGTGTTTCAATGTCTTTATTATATTAGCTTGATCTTTTAGTAGTATTATTGTTTGAGTTCTATATATTGTTACTCCTAATGTTCCATCATTTTTCATTTCGTTATTTATTGTGGCTTCATCTACTTCTTCTATTAGCCATTCCGTATTATTTATTTTAAATTTCATCTTTATCCTCACATATATTTAAATATTTACATTTCTCGCATTGTCTTTTCTCATCTATAATACACTTTTGTCTTTTCTTATTCTCATAAAATTTTCTTCTTCTATATTCATCGTCTATGTAGTTTGCTATTATACTACCTCTCATATACAACACTTCCTTTGTATAAAACACTATGTAATGATACAGGAGCTATGTTCTCCTTCGTGGTTAAGTTCTTTTATAGTTACCAATAAAACCGTAGTATTACCTGCGTTAAAACCTAAACATATTTTTTTATATCACTACGCACAACTTACAAATATAAAATTAGAGCCCACTAGAAAGCTCTATACAAATCGAAACTCAAGGTTTATACATTGTTAAATATTTATATTAACATATCTAGTATCTGTTAATACCAACTAAAAAAAGAGTCTATCTTTATTGATAAACTCTTGATATAATAAAGTATATATAAAATATACAGTGTATGTTAGCGACTTAATTTATATAATGCGTATTGATTTAATGATACGCCTTCTTGTTCTGCTTCTACTGATAATTTATAATGTAATGATTTTGGTATTCTTACAATAAATTTACCGCTAAAATCATCATATCCTACTGGTAATGGTACATCAAATCCACCTTCCAGTTTTGCTTCTATCCAACCTTCCATTGCTTCTCTTAAATTTTCATATGCTTCATCAAATGTTTCTCCTGTACTTTGGCATCCATCTAGTTCTAATACACGAGCATAAAAATAAAACCCACTCTCATCGTGAACTGGTTGAATAATATAATTATATGGTAATTCTAAGTACTCTTTAACATTTTTCATAAAAGCTCCCTCCTTTTTATTAGTGTACTCCGAAGAGTAGGATTTTATTCTCCTATTCTCCTTAGTACATCTTTAACATACACTGCCTTTAATGGATTTTCTTCTTTTATCGTAATCACATCACCTTTTGTGTTTATAAATTGTCTGTGTGATGTTCCGTTTCTTTGGTTTCATATTATATCCGTTGTACTCTAACACTTTTGCCAATTCTTGAAACCTTATTCCATTTGGCTGTCTTTTCATCTTAAGTATCAGTTTGTTAATGTCTGGCATAAATATTCCTCCTTTCACCAGAAATACATGCCTTTATTTAAGACTAAATATATGATACTATATTTGATACCATTTGTCAATACTTTTATGAAAATTTTTTATATAATAAAAGAGTAAACATTTAAAACGTCTACTCTTACACAAACAAACAATTTGCTTTAGCAAATACTTTAGCCGCCTGGTTTTTGAGATATTTTTCATATCTGCGACTCTTTATAATTTATCTATTATAATTATAACTCTTTCAAAACTAAATTTCATCCAAATTTTATCACAATTTTATCACAATTTTTCATTATTCACCTATATTTAGTACATCAAGCATATTTTTTATTGCCGTGTCCCTTATATTTAATAATTGGTTTATAGATTTTGGTTTTTGGAACTCCATGCAGTATTGTTGTGATACATAATCCCATTTAGATTTTTCCATATAATATATCTTTATAACAAACTTTTCTTCTGCTGATAGTTGATTAATCATATTTTCAACTCTTACTATTTTTTTGTCTAACTCGTCTTTCAATTTGTTTAGTTCTTCTAATTTAGTTTGTAAAAATTGCCTATCTTCTTTGTTTATGTGTCTTTCTTCTTTATGGTAATTCATTGCCGTATTTAGCACTTTATCTGATACTTTGTTTGTATTACTATGTATGCTATCATAAGCTTGTCCAGCTAACTGCATATTTTCTATAATTTCGTTTTCTGTTTCCTCATATACCGTTCCAGCATATTCCAATCTTTTTTCGTATTCTTCTTTTTTTAATTGTATTTCCGTCAGCTTTGCTTGATTTTTTAAGTGATCCTTTAACATTCTTTCAACGTCTTCTTTTATATATTGCATCATTTGTACCTCCTACAAATATTTTTTTAGATCTTCTTTTCGTACTGCTATAAAGAAATTTCCTAAATTAAAACTTATTACCTCGTCTTCGTCTATAACACTGAATTTCTTCTTTATTACAGTATCGTTCTTAATTATTACCATTTCTATCGTATCTTCTGTTCCCATAGATTAACCTCCATTTCCTTGTTTTATTACTTCTTCACTCATTTTATTCTCTCCCTTCTAGTAGTTCTTGTAAAGCATCTACTGCAAATTTTATCTGTTCAAAATTATATTTTCCAAATAGTTCATTCTTTTCTAATTGTTTTATCTTGTCTTTTATTTTTTGAACTGGAATATAATCATTTGATAAGGTTCTATTTATCACATCGTGAATTTCAGCATCTCCATATTTTCCAATTATTCTCCTTCTCTCTTCAAATTTTAATTCTTCATTCTCTTTCTGTAGTTTTTCTATAACACCTAAGCTTTCATTTAATAACAGCATTAACTCTTCCTTGTTTTTATTTTTTAAATTTAGAGATGTTTCTATTATCATTTATTCCTCACTTTCCAGTAATTCTTGTAATCTATTTTTTATATCTAAAGATTTTGTGTTCATTGCTCTTAATCTTACTATTTGATAATCATTTTTTCGATAACTTGCATTGATATTTGTATTTTTTGATATTATTTCTTTAGTCTTTTCTATATCATAATCAATTCTGTCTATTATGTTTTTTATTTTTTGAATTGGAATTGTAGTAGCTGTTTGTTGATTTTGAAAAAAGTTTATTATATCTTCTCTTCTTTTTTCTAAATATGTTTCTCTTTCTCTTAGATATTTATTATCATTTTTTAATTCTTCATTCTCTTTTAATACTCTTTTATAATCTGATAAGATATTGTCTATTGCGTTATCTAATTCAAGACATTTATAAATGTCTCCTATTTTCCAGCCTCCACATCTAACATCTCTTTCTAATTTATCTCTTTGTATTTTATTGTTTTTAAATTTTTCTAATATTTCTATTTCTTCTTCTATACTATTTCCTATGCTACCGACATCTGTGTCGCTACCATCTAATAATTCTTGTAAAACATATTGAACTAATTCTGTTATAGTATAATTTTTTATATTCATCATATCTTCAAGTTTTTCTGCATAAGATTCAGAATTTAATTTTTCTATCTTGTCTTCTATTTTTGATTTTGAAATGAAGTTCAACTCAATTGTCTGTGGCGTATAAATATGTGTTTTGTCATATTCTACTTGTTCTTCTAATCTATTTTTTTCTTTTAATACTCTTTTATAAGCTGATAAAATTGTTTCTTGAATATTTATTAGTTCATCAGCTCTATTTATTTTTTCTTTATTATTTTTTTCGTATTCTATCCAATGTTCCATTACTTTTATAGCTTCTTCTATACTATTTTCCATATTAGCACCACCTAACCTTATTATTCGTTATAAAATAATGCGATTTACATGGAATATTGAAATTTCCGATGCTTGGATTTAAACTCAATCCGTTCTCATCAAATGTTAGATTCCACCCATTCTCACCTAGAGGTGTTACCGTTTTTTCTCCACACCCACACGCACATAAATGAACTGCTACTTGACATTCTAAGCATACATAAAGGATACCTTGTTTTAATTTATGTGGTATTCTTTCAACTGATTTTATTTCAAATTCTTCTATACTATTTTCCACTACTCGTCCTCCTCTTCTGGTTCAATAACTTTTACTATTTTTGCTCCACATTTAGGGCAATAATTATAACTATTATCTTCTGGTGTTCCATATTCAAAATACCACTCTTCTTTACAATTACTACACTCATATATAATATAATCATAATCATCTTCTCGTATAAAATTACATTCTTCCACTTAAAACACCTCTCTTTCTAATTTTATTTCTCTTGCAGTGCATTTATATTCTTTTTCGCTTTTACCATTATCTGAATTTACAATTAAAATTTTACCTAATACATCTTTAACTGGTATTAAATATCCCACACATAAGCAACTAATAATTACATCGTCTTTAAATTGTTCTCTTACATCATAATAATTTGCTCTTATAAATTTAATGTGGTCTGTTTCTATTGGATTACAACCATCTATATTTATATCAATACCTATATAATCAATTCCTGCATTTACAAATAAATAGCCAAATAAATTTAAATTACTTCCAACATCTATTACTCTTTTAGGTTTATATTCTTTTACTTTTTCTAATATTGCTTGATACCATTCAAAACTTACTGGACTTTCTGATAATTCATATTCAAGATAATATGGTTCTTTATCTGTTCCATAATTATTTATCTTTTTAAGATATTCTATGCTATCTTTAAGATTTTTCATTTAAAACACCTCTTAAAATATAATAAAATTATGAATACTATCTGTATATTTTTTATATTCTCTCCCCTCATTTATAGATATTTTGAAATCATATTCGCCATTTTCTATTACTGTTTCAATTTTTGTTACTATTCCACTATGTTTGCCATCTTTTGTTGTTAATCTATCTCCAATATTAAATCCTCTCATTTTATCCTCCTATCTTTTTCAAATAATCTTTTATAAATTCTTTTTGCTTACCCGTCATTTTAATTTTAGTATAAATACAATTTTCACCATTTGGTAACATTCCCACACTTATTGTTTTAGCTTTCTTATATTGATTTATAAAATCATTAAATATTACTTTTATTATTTCTTTATTTTCTATCTCATCTGCTGCTTTCATTATGTATCACCCCTCTCTAATTTATAGGAAATAAAACTATACATTTTTGTGCTATATCTTTATTAGCTTCATATATTTCTCCCTCAAGTTCATTTTCATCATCTATATATTCTTGATTTAAAAATTGCCCACTCCAAGTATTTTCTGGAATATAATAACCTCTTCCAAAGCCTAATGTTCCTTCAAGTGGACTATAATAATTTCCTTCCTCATCGGCACTTAGTATAACTTCTGCATTTTCATCTTCTAATTTCAATTTTTCTATTAACTCTTTAACTTTCATATCTTATTTACTCCTTTACATCTACTATAAATTCTCTTATAAATCTGTTTGCGTATTCTGGTGCTATTAAACTTCTTTTTGCTCCGTGGATTTGTATGTCCAATGTTTTTCTTCTTATTCCAGCTATAGGATTCAAAAATCATGTTGTATTTAGGTTCACAATTTATGAACCAATACTGCGTTGGTTTTTTAAAATAATCTCCACGCAAAGTTCTGTCTTTATCTACAATTTTGCTTGGTATAGCCCAATATTTGACTAAATAGTGCGTTGTTGAATATGGATTTTCAATTATTAATGGTATTTTCTTTCTAATGCACACTATTGCTAATTTTGTTATCGTTTCATACATCAAATCTAATTCTCTATGTAATTTTAGGTCATATTCTAGTTTTTGTTCATCTGACCATTTTTTTAACGAATTACAAGTTCCTCTAAAATGCAGCTCAATTTGATTCTCAAATCTTACGCAAGGGAAAAATGCTAAAATCATATCTTTTTCTGTTATGTTGTCAAATATACTTTCTTTGTCTAAATATGCTTGTTCTATTTCTACAAATAAATCACATATATAATCTGTCTCATTAAATTCATTTTGTATGTCATAATCTATTGCTTCATAACCAAGTTTTTTAAATTCGTTTTTAAATGTTCCACTTTGTTCAAATAAACAATAATACATTTATCTATTCTCCTCCTAATAACTCTGGATTATCGTATATATTTCCGATTACTTGTACTTCTTCAATTTTAAAATTATATGTATCTACATTTTGTTCAGTTCTTTCTTTTCCTCTTGGTTGTGCAATTACTTTAATTTGTTTTTTAGTAATTGGTAAATATTTAAAAACAAATCCTCCCATAGTTTCGCTCAAATTATCATAACCATTTTTAAATTCTATTTTTTTATATACAAAATCTCCTGTCCAACCATGATTATCATTTCTATCTTGCCACCAATTACCGTAACTATTTCCACATCTTCTAACTGGAACTTTTACTATATCTTCCTCATATATTTTTTTTTCGTTTTTATCGTGCAAGCCTGTGTATTGTCCTATTGTTTCTGGAATTACTTCATATCTCGTTCCATCTATGCTTTCGCAATTCGCTATTTCATGTATATCACATATTTCTGTTGGTTGTAATAAATCTCCATAAACCCATTCGCCATTATCCATTCTCTTTCCTCTAAATTTTATATCTCTATTCATCTTCTCCTCCTACTTTATAGCAATTAGCCAAGTATTGCTCTTTTGTTAATATTGTTTCTATATCTTTTTCTCCTATTTCTCCATGTATTTTACAAAATATTCTATGTCCATTTACAAAATCTCCAACTTCTATTAAATCTATTAGTTGTTTGCTGTGGTTTGCTATGCAACATAAACCAATCCACTCCTTATATTGTGATTTTATTTTTATACTTCCTTTTTCAATATCTATTACTTTGTGTATTTCTCCATTATCAGTTCTCACATATTCTCCAACTTCTATCTCACTCATCCTTCTCTCTCCTTTCTTAACATATAAACAGTGTCCTTTAGCGATTCTATTTCTATGTCTTTATTTTTTAATTCCTCTGACTTATCCCCTGCTAATATTCCACATACATACCCTATCATGAAACACACTATTACTATTATCACTACTCTTATACACTCACTTATTTTATATATTCTCTTATCATATATTTTCATATTTCTCTCCTTTATTCTCTTTTCTATCTATATTTTGGTGGGCGACCTCTTGCTATTTTGTTTGTTATGAGTTCAATTGCTTTATCTATATTTAACCTTTCAACTCTTTTGCTTTCAATGTGTATATAATCAAGTCCTACTACATCATCTGCTTGTCCAGTATTCCCACAAAACTGTTGTGTTCTTCTACATTTATAACCGTATTCTTTTAATTTATTTGCCAATTCTCTTTCTCCTGCACTTCCGTTTCTTTTTACTGTTTATTGCCATTTTTCTTTAGCTCCTCTCGTAATTTTTCTTGCCAATTCTCAATACCCTGTATAAAGTTTTTACATCTCATTACTGGCTTATAATTTTCGTTTTCTTGTTTGTTACAACCCATACAATAGTAGCAAAGCGTATTCTTTTCTATTTGTTTCATAAACTAGTCCTTTTTAAATATTTATCTATTTCTTCTGCTATTGCCCACATGTTTACTGTTATTCTTTTTTCTGCCATTAGCTTTCTGGCACTTTCCGTATTTACTTTTTTATAGCAATAAAATTCTCTGCAAATCAATGGTCTTACTTCATATATCAAGCACTTTTTCCCATTATAATATGGACAACTTAGTCTATTTTGCATTACTAATATTTGTGTTTGTGGTCTTATTTTGTTCTCAATTACGTATTTTTGTATTTCATTAATTTCTTTTTGTGTTACTGGCAGAAAGTTAGTACAACATTCTCCACATTTACTACAATTCCCACAAATTGAATTATCTGTTATTTTTACATTGCCTTCTACAATATTCTTTATTATCTCTGTTATAGTTGTTTCCCTTAGCATTTTTCCCGCCTTAATACTGTGTTATATGTTCCATATTCTCTGAAACCATATCCGCTAAATAATATCTCTTGTAATCTGTTCTCTCGCCATATCTATTAGTGTTGCTTTCCCATTCTGTTTTAAATTCGTATCCTTCTTTTTTAAGTTGGTCTATTCTTGCTCCTAGCTGTGTTATTCCTAAGTCTGCGTATGCTTCCCAGCTAGATATTGAACCAAATTCTCGTATGTAATTTATAATTCTATCTTTTTGTGCTATTTTCATAAATTACCCTCCTTCTGGTAAAGCAAATTTATTTGCTAAGCCTTCCATCATTTCTTTCATTGGCTCTGGTAACAATCTTTCTTCTTTATCTCGTTGTACTAAAATGTCATATTGTTTTAAAAACTGCCCTTTTGTAACTGTGTTTATTGTTTCCATGTCTACCATTGCTAATTGTTTTACTTGATTTACACTTCCAAAAAATCTCTTAACTTCTGGGCTATAATTATTAAATTGTTCCTCGGTCATATAAAGACCATTGCTTATCATTCCAATTGCTTCGTTCCATGCCTCTATTCCTGTTTTCTTTGTTGTTGGATTTATTAGCTCTATTGCATTTTTCCTTACTTCATGTATTGTTGGTGGGTAAGGGCTTTCTATTATTGTTTTCTTTACCGCTTGTAAGACTATATTGTAATCTAAGTCCCCTAAACATTCTTGCCATATATTAATCATTAATTGCTTTTGAATTTTATCTTTTTGTGCTATACTGTCATAATTGCCAGCTAATAGAGTTATTATTTGTATTGTTTCCGTTTTGTTCATCTTTTGCCTCCTCCATTAGTTCTTTAAAATCGTTCATTCCGACTCTTAGAATCACTATATCTTCCTTCTAGTACATTAATTGCTTTGTCAGTTCTCATAAGAAAATCAAAATCTGCTTTCCATCCATTATCATTTTTCCCTGTAAGAAAGTCTGTTGTATTCGCAATTTTGCATATTTTCTTAAACTGTTCTTCTGTAAGTTCCTCAAGAAATTTGTCTATAGCCTTGTTTCTTTTTTCTGTCAGCTTTTGAACTTGTGGAAGATTCGAGCAATTCTCGTTGTATATATCTTTTATTCTTATTCTTTTCTCTTCTTTTTCTTTTCTATTATCTTCTTTTCTTTTAGGCACGACTGGTCGGCTACCTTTCGGTGAGGCTTCGGCGAATAGTCGGTGAATTTCCTTGCTATTTTCATCAAATGCAGGTAATTTGCTATTTGTAGGCTTTTCTATTTTCTGAAATGTATACCAACTTAAAAGGCTATAATAACTACTTCCGTCACAAGAGTAGAAAATTACGGACATATTAGAACTTATTTCTAATAAGGCTTTTTCTATGTCGGCACTTCTCATATCTTCATTGTAAGGGAATAAATTAGACTTTAAATACATTGGATTTGCTCTACCTCTACCTTCATCATCTGCAAGAGAAAATAAACCAATAAATACTATTTTTGCTAAGTTTGATAACTTCCCAAAATCTTCACTTTGCCATATACTAGGATCTATCATTCTTTTTCTTGCCATACTCTCTCCTTTCGTAAAATTAAAGGGCTAGTTTTTTGTTGCCTAGCCCTGTTGTTTATAAATAATTTTTCCCAAATATTTGCACAAAGTTTTCTGATTTATAGTGCTTTTTGAACTCTTTTTGTGTAACTTTATGCAATTTATCCTGTAAAGTTTTATTATTTGTCACTATTTCGTGACATTTTCGGCAAATTGGTATTACTAATCCATACTTCATACTAAATTGTCTATTTTTACCTTCTATTAGTTCGTGAAAGTCTTGTTTCTTACTTCCACATAAATAACAATGTTCTAAGTCTTTTGTTATTATGCTAAATCTGTTTTTCTCTAGCTTTGCTAACTTCTTGCTTTTCTTTTTAATTGTTGTAACTTCTTTTTTCTTTTCTGTCTTTTTTTTAGGTACTGGATTAAAACTGTTTGATAAATCTGTTACTATCATTTTTTTACCTCTTTATGGGGCCTTTTGTGGCACTAGCTTAATTTATAGCCGTTGCTATCTAGTGCCACAATCCCACTGTTTTAATAAACTATCTATTTCTGCTTGTGGCTTCGTCTCTATTCCTACAGCTTTGCAATCTTGAACTAGATTATCTATTAATCTACTCATCTGCTTGCTATTGTACGAACTCGAGCCATAATATGCATTTATAATTTTAAATTCTGTATCTCCTATGTATGTTGTATCTACTATTTCACAAAACCAAGCTATTCCTCTATCAGTCCATATTTTTTCGAAGGTCTTTACATCTTGTGTCATTATCTTAAATTGCTTAAATATTCCTAATTCTTTAACTCTGCATTTGTAATCTTCTATTGTGTCTATGTCTTTATAATCGCAAACCTCTTGAAGCAATTTCCAAAAGTATTTATTTGCGTCGAGGCTACGAGGTTTACGATATTTTTTTAGCTCAATATTTAGCTTATTTTCGTTTTTTAGTTCTTCTACTATACTTAACTCATTTGTATCTAATAAAAGGCTTATTTTAGGTTTTCGTGTACTAAAATCTATGCTTATATCATTAATTGTTCCGTGTAGTTTGCACTTGGAAAAACTCCTTTCTTCAAACATTCACTTAATATTTGTAACCTAGGTAGATACTCATTATTTATAAATTGTTCATCATATTCTACTTTATTAAATTTGATCCTATCTATATCTATCGCATTAAAGTAATTGTTGTAGTCATCTTCATTTAGTGCATATGCGACTATGTATAAATTTCTGGTATTGTACGCATACATTTCAACCTGTGCTTGTCTCCAGTATTGTTTTGATACTTTAAATTCTTTTTCTATTTTGTGTGTCTTAACTTCATAAATACAGTCTTCTGAATTTCCATCTAAATTTACTCTTAGTCTGTCAATTATTATTTGTTTATCCATCTCTAAATCTGGAATATTCAATGCTTGCAGTATTTTGTGTTCATAATTATTTCCTGCTTTTGTGGCTTCCGTTGAAAAGTTGTTTTGACTTAAACCTAATTTTATTAACCACCAATTTTCGAATGTTTTCGTGTTCCAACTTCCTACAACCATACTTGTATCTGAAGCTCCTATGTAATAACTCCTATCTTGACTTTGTATCAATGTTTGCTAAATCTCTTTCAAAATTACTTAAAGTATCAAAATACGTAAATACCGCCTTTACTTCATCTTCTGTCTTGTGAAGCCTTTCTGCAATTTCTTTTACTGATAATCCTTCTTTTAATTTTTGAGTATAAATTTGTTGACATCTTTCTTTTATTTTAAATATGTCATGTCTTGACAAATCATCTTCCCAGCTATTCTTTGAATCTTTTAATTCTTCTTTCAACCATAAATCAAATCCTAAACCTGTTCTTATTGCAACACCTTTAACAAACAATCTTGTTTGGCAATTCCATAATCTTTGTTGACTCATTGAATTGTCTTTTACTGGATTTGAACCATTTGTAACAGGTCCTCTTTGAATAAACTCTAAATCATCTATTACAATTTTCACTGCAGTTTCGTACACCCTGTTTATATTTCCTTTGCTGTCTTCAAATTCTTTTTCTGTCATATATAAGCTACTTCCTGTAAATTCATTTACAACTGGCTCAAAATATACTATTCCTGCACCATTTTCGTGCAATAAATCAACAACTTTTGCCCAGTTCAAATAATCTGCTCCATCTCTTTGTTCTATCCACTTACTTACATCGACTTTTCTTAACTCATCATAATTCTTTATCATCTTTCTTCCTCCTTCAATTTTTTTATTTTATTTCTTAATTCATCAGCATATTGATAGTCTCTACTGCTCCACGTATCTTGCATTTCTAACATAAAATATTTTTCTTCTAATTCTTCTAATGTTTCTGACATTTTTTCAATTATTCCCCTTGCATTTTTTTATTTTCTGTGCTATTATTTATTTAGTTATATTTAATTAATAAGTTTATTTTGTACTATTTTTTTGCACTGTTTGCGTAAATAGTACATTTTTTATTTTTTCAAAAGTGATAAAATAGTTTTCTTTGCTTTCTTCTGATTTTTTTATAATGTCTTCTATTTCCTTTATCTTCCTTGCAAAAAATGTTGCTCTTATTTCTGCTATTTCCTTATTTTTAAGCTTGTCCTTATTGTCTTTAAGTTCTTTTTGTAGTTCATCTATAGTTGTTATTAACTCGTAATCTTGTCCAAATCCTGTAACTATCATTACAATAATTGCTACAACAAACCCTAAAATTATATCTATAAATACTTGCATCTCTCTTCCCTCCTTTACTTTTAAATTTGTTTTTTATATAATTACCTCGAAAGCGAGGTGATCATAATGGCTGATGTTTTAAAGTACTATGCTCTAGTAAATAATATTAAAGTTCAAACACCATTTGTTGATGAATTTCCTATGACCAACAAGGAAATTTACAAACAATCTGACGATGTTCTTAAAGCACGTTTCGAATACGCTAACGGATTAATCTATGAGGTTGACATTAATCCAATTATTAGCTTTATTCGTTCTAACAAGAAATTAAAACAAATGCCTGACGGTTCTTATCAGTTTGAGATTTAATAATCATACTTTTACTGGTTATTAAACAATATTTGTGGTTAATGTATACTTTTACATTGCCACTATTTTTTTGAATTTCTTCCACTTTCTTTCCCTCCTTTCTATCCCAATATTCTATTTAGCTTTCTATCTAACTTGTTCAAGCCTTTCCATATTTCTTGATATAGATTGATCTTGAAAACTTTATAAACCATAACTTCTGTTACTATTGCTAATATAATTGTTCCTACTAGCTCTGCTACTACTACCATACTGCATAAAAATAAATCTACTAAATAACTTATCATTTGTTACACCTTCTTTCTTAATTAAAAATTTGCATGCCTTTTGTTTGCAATATTTCTTTGAATTTTTCAAGTTCTATGCAATAGCCCCCAAAATTCGTGCCGTATTTCTTGCAAAATTGAGTAGCTGTGTTAACATTTACTCTATAGTTCTCTGCTATTTCTTTGGCGTATAGCAGTTTAGGTAAATTATTTTGTTTTGTGTTTAGAATAGTTTCTAACAATTCGTTAGTTCTTTGTTGTTCTCTTAATATTTGTTCTTCCAACTCATCACCCTCTTTCTTGAAAAAATATTCCAAAATATCTATGTCTATCTGTGCTTATTCGTGTTCTCGAACTTTTAGTTTAAAAAAATATTCTGGTATTTCTTCTAATCTAATATTTAATATCTCAGATATTTTTAAAATTTCTTTTTGAGTAAAATATGTGTTACTATTTATTTTATTGCTTATTGTAGCTTCATCTAATCCAATCATATTGGCTAATTTACATTGTGTTCCTAACACTTCTCTTATTTTACCTTTTAACTTATCATGATTTAATTCAATTGTTTCCATAAATTTTTCTCCTTTCTTGTTCGTATTCTCGAACTGTAAATATAATATCACAAAAAAATATAAAGTCAATACCTTTTTCAAAAAAAATTCGATTTTCTTAATTTTTTTTTGCATTTTTATTGATTTTTTTCGGAAAGTCATTTATAATAGCGATATGGAGGGACTTAAATGAATGATTTAATTGATACATTTGCAAACAGATTAAACACTGCAATGAGAATACGAAACATTAAAGCTACAGAATTAGCTCAAAAGACAGGAATATCAAAATCGTCCTTGAGTGAATACATGAGTGGAAAATATGAAGCCAAACAAGACGGCGTTTACTTACTTGCTAAAGCTCTTGATATAAACGAAGCCTGGCTAATGGGTCTAGACGTTCCTATGGAAAGAGTCGATTTTAAGTATGCTTCTGACAACGGTCTTGATACTACTGGATTAACGCCAGAAGAAATAGAAGAATTAAAAGAATTTATTAGATTTAAAAAAAGTTTAAAGAAAAAGAAAGATTAGATTATGGAAGTATTAGATTTATATAATTTAACTGAAAAGGAAAAAATAGATATAATAGATTATAAATGGTCAAAGGCCAAAGCCAGAATCTTTGAAGAAAACAACGAATATAGTATAGGTATTGATTACAGCAAAATAGCTAATTCCATTGAAGAAAAAGAAATATTAGCTGAAGAATTAGGACATTATTATTGTCGGTGCTTTATACTACATTAATTCTGATATAACTTTAAAAAGAAAATGTGAAAATAGAGCAAAGAAATGGGCTTATTCTGTGTTAGTACCATTTCAAGAACTAAAAGAAAAAATCGCACAAGGCTTTAATTTATATGATTTATCAGATTATTTTAATGTAGATATTAAATATATGATTGACTGTATTGACTTCTATGCCCAAAAATATGGTATATTGGTTTAATATATAAAAGAAGGATAGTGCTGTCGCCAAACAAGACACTATCCTAAACACAAAACAAAATCCCTTTTACAAGGTATTTGCGTATTTATAATAACATATGTTTATTAAAAGTGCAAGACCTCTGTAAATGGATTTTAATTAAAATTTACGGAGGTTTATTATGGAAAAAAAGAACAGAAATGTAAAATCAAGAGGAAATGGAGAACGGGACAATATATTTTAGCCAAGCATTAAATTGTTATGTGGCACAATATCATGAACCGTCTGGAAAAAGAAAGACCTTAAAACAAAAGAAAAATGAAAAAGTAGGAGAATTTAAATCCAGATTTAATAAGATAATAACAGATATAAATCAAGGTTCTTATATAGAAAAAAGCTTTGATACTTGTTTGAGCATAATTAAAAATTATGTAGAACAAAAACATGATGATGGCATTACCTCTGATAGAACTTACATAAGAGATTTAGGAACAATTAATCAATTAGAAGCATGTTGTAATAACTGGATAAATAAACCTATTCAAAAGGTTTCTGCTTTCGATATTGAACAATCAAAAAAATCAATTAGAGAGTATGCTAATAATACTATAGATAAGATTTGGAGATTTATTAATGTTATTTTCAAGATTGGAATATCAAGAAGAAAAATAATATATAATCCAATGGACGATGAAACTCTAGTTAAACCCATTTCAAAAAAAGCAAATAAACAAGTAGAATCATTAACTCAAGAAGAAGAAAGCAAGTTACTAGAAGTACTTTCCAAGAGTCCCAATAAACAGTATAATAATATAATTCTTCTTCAATTGTATACTGGTGCTAGAATTGGAGAGATCCTTGCACTATCCAAAGACTGTATAAATTTAAAAAATAATTCCATAACTATTTATCGCACAATAACAAGAAATAAAAATGATAAAGTAATATTAGGTCAACATACTAAAACATACTGTAAAAAAACTGGATTAGATAAAGGTAGAAGATGTTTTCCTATGCAACCGAAGGTAAGAAAACTTATAGAAGAAATACTTGCAAATAAAATAACTAACATGCATAATTTATTGTTCTGGGATTACTCAAAAAATAGAATAATCACTGACGGAATGATTAATAGTTATTTGAGTAGAATAAATAAAATAAGTCCTAATGAAAGCATAACAGGTGCCTTATCTACTCATCGACTTAGACATACTTTTATAACAAGGTGTCAGGAAAAAAACTTGTCTCTTGCAGTTATCCAATCATTAGTTGGACATGTTCAAGGAAGTAATATAACTAATGACACTTATACATCAGTTTCGCTAAACTTTATTCAACAGGAACTTGAAAAAATGATCTAGAAATATCTATTGCATTATAATTGCATTAATTTGTAAAAGTAAAGTCTTGTAAATTACTGATATTTCAGTAATTACAAGACTTTTCAACTTTGGTGCGGATGAAGGGACTCGAACCCCCACACCGTTGGTACTGGTTCCTAAGACCAGCGCGTCTACCAGTTCCGCCACATCCGCAAGTGTTTACTACTTATTAACACTTATTAATATTAGCACATTCTAATTGATTTTGTCAATACCTATTATAAATATTTTTTATTTTGGGCGATTTATATCGCCCTTTATTTTTAACACATTAATATTTGCTCGCTGATGGCTGTTATTTCTATTATTTTAATAGGTCTAATATTTGTTGTTTTGTTTGTACTCCTACAGTTGTCCCTATTACTTTGCCTTCTTTTATAGCTACAAAAGTTGGTATACTCATTATATTGAATTTTCTTGCTAATTCTAATTCATCATCTACATTTACTTTACATACTTTTAATGTTTCCTGTGTTTCATTTGCAATTTCATCAATTACTGGACTCATCATTTTACATGGTCCACACCAACTTGCCCAAAAGTCTATTAACACCGGCATTTGGGAATTATTTACCTCTTTTTCAAAATTTTCTTTGTTTAATTCAATTACTAACATTTTTGTCCTCCTTTTTAATTATTTCTAAACCTGCCTTAGCACCTTCATATACAGCTTTACTTATTTGAAGTATGCCACCTGTACAATCACCACAAGCATATAGGCCTCTTACTGATGTCTCCATATTTTCGTTTATTTTTATATTATTACCCTCTACTAACGCTCCTATTCTTTTTGCTAAATCTGTACTAGTGGCAATTCCTTCTGCTACAAATACACCATCTATTTTTATCGTCTTTCCATTTGCAAATTCAATTTCTTCTAATATATCTTTGCCTTTAACTTCTTTTACACTGTCTTTTATTGTTTCCACATCTATGTTTCTATTTTGTACCATACTTTTTCCATTTGTTATTATTCTAACAGATTTAGCAATTGGTTTTAATATTTCCGCTTCATGAACTGCATAATTTCCATCTCCTATAACTGCAACATCTTTACCCCTAAAGAAAAATGCGTCACACACTGCACAATAACTTATGCCTTTTCCCTCATATTCTTTTATTCCTTTTATTGTAGATTCTTTTCTGTTTATTCCTGTTGCTAAAATTACATTTGTCGCATCATATTCTGCATTTATTGTTGTAACTTTAAAATTTTTTTCATTACTTATTTGTACTACTTCGTCTTCTATTATTTCTACACCTATTCTTTTTGCCTGTTCTATTCCAATTTTATATAATTCTTTTCCAGATATTTCTTCCACAAGTCCATAGTAGTTCTGTATCTTATGTGCTTTTTCTAGTGAGCTACTTCCTTTTGATATTATCAGTGTTTTTAATCCACCTCTTTGAGTATATAATGCAGCCGAAATTCCTGCAGGTCCACTCCCTATTATTATTACATCATACATAAATATCATTCCTTTGCATATTAAGAAATTTATAATTTTTATTTTTCCCCAATAGTATTTATTTTAAACAATTTAAATATTTCTACTATAACTATTGGCATTAGTACTAATATTACAATTTCTACTATGTTTCCTATTGGTAATACTGGTATACTAAATATGCTTCTTAAACTTGGTATTAATAGTATAACAAACATTAACGCTGATGATGTCAATATTGCTAAAATTAATTTAGAATTGTTGAATATATTTGTTTTAAATATTGATTTTTTATTATTTCTAATATTAAATACATGAGTTAATTCAGACAATGCTAAAACAATAAATGCCATTGTTTGTCCAATTTCCACTCTTACCTCTTGTTCTGTTAGTCCTTCTATTATTGGCACATCTTTTGTACCTAACCCTATTATAAATGCAGCAAGTGTTAATAGTCCAATCATTACACCTTGATATATTATTCTCCAAGACATACCATTTGTAAATATACCCTTTTTAGGTTTTATTGGTTTCCTTTCCATAACATCTTTTTCAGCCGGATCCACAGCTAACGCTAATGCTGGTAAAGAATCTGTCACTAGATTTATCCATAATATATGTATTGGTAATAGTGGCTCTATTAGGTGTATATCAATTCCGAATATTTTGCTCAATAATGGAGTTATCAATATTGCTACAAACAGAACTATTATCTCTCCAACATTGCTTGATAATAAAAATTGTATTGCTTTTAATATATTATCATATATTCTTCTACCTTCTTCTACCGCTGAAACTATTGTAGCAAAATTATCATCTGTTAGTATAACATCTGCTGCTTCTTTCGCCACATCTGTACCAACTATTCCCATAGCGCAACCTATATCTGCTGTTTTTAGTGCTGGTGCATCATTAACGCCATCTCCCGTCATAGCCACTATTTCTCCATTTGCCTGCCATGCTTTTACAATTCTTACCTTATGTTCTGGAGATACTCTTGCATATACACTATATTTTCTAATATTTTTTGTTAACTCATCATCTGTCATTTCTTCTAATTCACTGCCTGTTAATGCTTCACTCTCATTTTCTAATATCCCTAAAGCTTTTGCTATTGCAATTGCTGTTATTTTATGGTCTCCTGTTATCATAACTGTTTTTATTCCCGCTGTTTTACATTTATGTACTGCAAGTTTTACTTCTTCTCTTGGAGGATCTATCATTCCAACCATACCTATATATATTAAGTCATTTTCCAAGCTTGCCATGTCTTCTTCTGTTGGCTCATGATTTAATTCTTTGTATCCCATTGCTAAAACCCTTAAAGCATTTTTAGCCATTTCTTCATTATTTTCTGATATTGTTTTTTTGTATTCTTCTAAATCTGTTTTAATCTCATCATTTAATATATATTTTGTACATCTATTTAATAATTCATCTACTCCACCCTTAGTACAAACGACATACTTTTCTCCAACTTTATTTACTGTTGTCATCAATTTTCTATCTGAATCAAATGGAATCTCTTTTAATCTAGGCATTTGTTCAAACAATGAAGGTTCAAAATCCAATTTAAATCCCATATCAACTAGCGCTGTTTCTGTTGGATCTCCTGTAAGCTGATTATCTGTGCTTATTTTTGTATCATTACATAACATACTAATATGTACTAATCTTTCTAATGTTTCGTCCTCTTGTTTCAAATCAATTTTATTTATGTCTAATAATTTATTATTATAAAATATTCTTTGTACAGTCATTTTGTTTTGAGTTAATGTACCTGTTTTATCGGAACATATTACAGTTGCACTTCCTAAAGTTTCTACTGCTGGTAATTTTTTAACAATAGCATGCTTTTTAACCATCCTTTGTACTCCTATAGCCAACACAATTGTTGAAACAGCTGCTAATCCTTCTGGTATTGCAGCTACTGCTAAACTTACTGCTGTCATAAACATATCTAAAGGATTTTTTCCATATAGTAATCCTATTACAAATATTACTGCACATATCACAAGCGCTCCTATGCCCAATGTTTTGCCCAGTTTATTCAATTTTTCTTGTAAAGGTGTTTCTGTTTCATCTGTGCTATTTATAATATTAGCAATTTTACCAACTTCTGTATTCATTCCTGTTTCAACAACAATGCCTTTTCCCCTTCCATACGTTATTAAGGAAGAGGAAAATAACATATTTGTTCTATCACCTATTCCAACTTTTTCATCTGATAGGGCTTCAGTATTTTTTTCAACTGGAACCGATTCTCCTGTTAATGACGCTTCTTGAGCTTTTAAATTTGTTGCTTCTATTATTCTCAAGTCTGCTGGTACATAATCTCCTGTTTCTATAATTACTATATCACCTGGCACTAATTCTTTAGAGGGCATTACAACTAATTTACCATCACGAATTACTTTTGCAACATGTGAACTCAGTTTTTGTAAAGCCTCTAAAGACTTTTCTGCTTTACTTTCTTGCGCTACTCCTATTATTGCATTTATAATAACTACAATTAATATAATTATTGAATCTGTTATACCCTCATTTTGTAGATATCCTATTACACCTGACACTATTGCTGCTATAATTAGAATAATAATCATAAAATCTTTAAATTGCTCTAAAAATTTTACCAATATAGTCTTTTTCTTTTTTGCTTTTAATTCGTTAAAACCATACTTTTTTCTTCTTTCTTCAATTTCTTCTGATTTTAATCCTTCATTTGCATTTGTTGTTAAGCTTTCTAATGTTTCTGTTACTGTTTTGTTAAACCAATTTTCTTTCATATTATAATTCTCTCCTTTGCTAAATACTATCATATTTATTTGAATTTTGGTATATA
>ULTZ01000742.1_pt1 | contig 41626 bp, 30 predicted proteins | sample 1957981 | NCBI WGS metagenome assembly ULTZ01 (sample SAMEA4835745, study PRJEB28245) | human gut metagenome | biome: gut microbiome; material: fecal sample | place: Denmark | collected 2008
TCACTCGTGGTTATTCTCCCCAAAAGGAGCGAAATAATGAATATTGACATTTTCAACAGTATTTCCCAGACAGCCGCCAAGCTTTATGACCAATGGGCCATAAAGCTGGCGGCGTCGTGGTTTATCGGAATTGAGCTCCATCTGGGGCTCTTTTCCATTTTCGCCATTCTGGTGATGCTTGACCTCTTCACCAGGTGGATCGCAATTTCCCACAAGCGGCTCATGGAAGCAGGAACCGCAGGGGACTTGTGCAGTTCGGTAAAGGGAATCCCCGAGGCACACCGAGAGGGGCTTATCTCATCCGCCATCATGCGACGCAATTTCGGGGAAAAAATGCTGACTTACCTTCTGCTAGTCCTTGCGGCGGTGCTCGTGGATAACGGGCTTGAGCTGCTGGGAAAGGCATCCATGGCCACCACGCTGATTATCACCTATCTCTCCATGACGGAGCTCTTGAGCATGGTGGAGAATCTCGATGAGGCCGGTGTTTCGGCCCTTCATCAGTTAACGGACATTCTGAGAGGACGGCGGGGAAGATGAAGCTGGATTCACTGCATAACATGGTGAGAGACTACGCAAGGCGCACCGGTGAAAGGGTGAACCTTGACGGCTTTTTCTGGGATGAGAAGAAGGGAGGATTCCATGACGGCTATAATGAATATTTTAAATTCTTCCCTCATGTGGGATTCGTCTTCTGGTCCATCGTGGAGCATGCCGGGAAGCGGTATTTTTCCATCAACCAGACTTATGGAAAATTCCATGAAATGTGCCCCTACATGAAGGAGGTAATGCACCTGAACGGCCTCACAGAAATCATCACGAGGACCACCAGGCCGCCCAAAGTGCACGAGCGCCGGTGGGGCATGAAGCACCTCAAAGACCTTGACTACACTTTCCAGGGCAGGCGCTACCATGTCATGGTCAGTGACATTTCTCATCTGAACTAAGAAAGGAGCATTATCATGCTGAAATTTGATTTACAGCTATTCGGAGGCGGCGGCAAGAAGTCTAAAGTCGTCAGCACCTCTGCCAAGGTGCCGGAGGCCAGCAGCGAGGAAAAGAAGATTCTGGCTAACGAAATGGGCTGGCTCTCCAATGCCCTGGGCGTCTCTAACAACCTCATGAACCTGGCGAACGGACAGATTAACAACAGCCAGGTAACGCCGGACTATAACAGCCTCCTGCAGTCTGCCCTCTCCGGGACCCAGCAGGCGGGACAGACGGTTTCCGGGCTTATCCCGCAGGTGCAGAACGGAGTGGCCGGCGCTAACAATGCCAATAACGGTTACATCGGCGGCATCGGAAATGCCATGCAGACTTACCAAGAAGGGAACAAGTATCTGGATAGCGATTACCAGAAAGCCATGGCCGACAATGCAGGCATTATGAGCGGGCTCCTCTCCGGAGATCTTCCCTCTGCCTACGCCCAGAACCGGCAGAAGGCCCTGCAGTCTGACCTTGACGCCACCATGGGGAGCACTCTTTCCTCCCTGGCTGACCGGGGAATCATCAATTCTTCCGTGGCCAACCAGTCTATGAATGACATTTCCAAGAATGCGGCCAACGCCCTGGCTGCCAATTACACCAGCGACATGGGCACTGCGGCCAACCTTGCGAACTCTGCCTACAACAACCAGCTGAATGGGCTGAACGGCAGGGCGGGCCTTCTTTCCGGCCTGTATTCCGGAGAGCTTTCTGGAATCGGACAGCAGGCAGGCCTTACCGGAAACAATGTTTCCAACATCCTCAATGGGGCCAATGCTCAGGGAAGCCTGGCAGGTCAGCAGGCGAGCCTCGCGAACCAGCCGATCGATACAGCGGCCGCCGCTCAGAGCAATGCGGCATCTACTCCGCTTAATTACTTCAATGCGGCTGTGGGCCTGCAGAATCCGAACCTCAGCCTGTACGACAGCATGAGCGGGCACCGCTACGCCGTAGCAACTCCGGGCCAGACCTACGTCAAGCAGGGGAGCGGCGGATGGTTCGGCAACCTTCTGGGCACTGCGGCCAACTCTGCGGCTGCGTATTACGCCTGCTTCCCGGCAGGGACCATGGTTTCCACGGGACATGGAGAGGTGCCCATTGAAAAGATGAAGCCCGATGACCGTGTGCTCATCCAGGACGGCCATGAGGCCCATGTAAAGGAAGTGCATGACATGGGAGAGCAGGATACCTACAACGTGGAGACGTTGCCAAGCATTGACGGCACAGTCAGAAAGGTGACCACCACGGCCACAGAAGTGTTCCTCACTCCGGAAGGCAGGAAACCGCTCGCTGCCCTGAAAGCAGGGATGAAGGTTTGGACCGTGGACGGCTACCGCAAATTGGCGCATGTCGTCAAGAACCGGGTGAAATCCAGAGTGTACGACCTTGAACTTGATGATGATCAGGCGCTCTTTATTGCGGATGGCTTCGCTGTAGAACCGCTGACTGCCAAAGATATAAAGGCTAATAGCGCTGGAAAGGGAGGCAAATAACAATGTCTGTAGTGTACATTCCATCTGACAATATGGACGTTTGGAAGTCTCTGGGGACCGCCCTTGGAACTTACCTGGGGAAACGGGCGCAGGACATCCAGAAGACCCATGAGGCGAAAGAATATGCCAATGCCTGGTTCCCTAACCTCACGGGCTCCCAGCCACAGGAGCAGAAGACCATGGCGGACTACGTGCAGATGCCGCAGGACAACACGCCCACCATCCCCCGGATTTCCGGCGGCGGGCTCCTGCAGAATGCTTTCTCTGCAGCACAGAACGCCATGCCTTCCATCACGGCCAACGCCCAGCCCATTACTGGCACCACCACCAGCGGTGGCACGGTTTCCTCCGGCATTCTGAACGGCGTTTTTGGAAATGGTCAGAATGGCCCTCAAAACGGCGCAGGAGCGCCCGCAGGTAACGGGGGTGTAACTATCCCCTCCGCTCTTGCAAACGCCGCACAGAGCTATATGGCCCAGCCAAATTTCAATTCTGCACCGCAGGGGCAGTCTGCAGGTGGCCAGCAGGAAAATGCTCTCCCCTCTGCCCCCGACCGGCAGGCTATCCGCCAGAAGAACATGGCGGATAATGGCTCCGTCTACAGGGACCTGTACGTCTCCACGGTCAAGGCCGGGTATTCCCCCGAAGAGGCTAGAGCCATGACGTTGGATAGGGTGAAGCAGGATGAAGACAGCGCCTACAATGCCCAGCGCTCCGATTACATTTCCAAGGTACTGAACCCCATGAAAGAGCAGATTCTGAACGCCCTCATCTTCACCAAGGACAAGGACGGCAACACCGTGGTGGACACATACCACTCTTCCAAGCTTCCGGGCCTCATTCCGGCTATCAACAAATATAATGAGGAATCTGGCAAGGTGGGCGCTGACCATATGGATCTTAACAGCCTTAACAGTATAGCCAAGCTAACCAAACCGGATTATAAGTACATGCAAGGGAAAAACGGCCACATTGTCCGCATTAATGGGGATAACGGAGCCGTTTCCGATGCAGGAGACTTCTCCGACCCGAGAGACCAATACATAAAGACCACTGCCGGATTCTGGGACGTGAAAGCCAAGAGGTTTATTACCGACCCGGCGGCCATGAAGAAAATTGAAATCGATCAGCAGAGGGCTAATGCGCAGGATAGAATTACGAACTCAAACATCGCCATGAACAATTACCGCATGACCCATCCTTCCGGTGGCGGTGGAAGCACTGGCACTAGCGGTCTCAACTCTCAGCAGATTTCCACGCTCCGCCAGCTGCACATGGCCTGGATGAAAAACAATCCGGACCAGGACGAATCGGCAAGCCCTTACTACGGTCCGCTGATGAGTTCCCTCCCCACTGGCGGCGGATCTTCCGGCACGGCTCCCAATAAAGGATATGCGGCCGATGAGGACAAAATGAGCAAAGCCATCATGGACAGTTTCTATCATAATGGCCATGATGCTACCATCAATCTCCTGCACAGCCACGGCTGGTATAACTACGACAGCTGGGTGCCGGATGACCAATAGATTAACTAGGGAAGGAGGAAATCAGTTATGTACGACCCATTCGAAGGGATAGAACCTGCTGATAATCAGGAAAACAATGCAGGAAGCGATTCCGGCCTTTATGACCCCTTTGGAGATATCCAGGCTTATAAGCCTCCGGAAGAGACATCCTTTACAGATAAGTTGAAAGCCTTCGGGCAGAAAGTCTATGACCAGGCTGACAGAACCACTACGAATATTGAAAACGCCCTCCCAAGCTACATCGGGAAGGTGGAGCAGGCAGCCCAGAACTATGGAAATGAAGTCGGCAAGGCGGCCACCCGTGCTTATGAAGCCAGAGCCGGAGGGGAGGAAATCAACGATGAAGACCCGACCAGCGGATACGAAGGACCTGATTATGGAGAAGCCAAGGCGGGGCTCTATGATGCTGCCGTTGGGACTCCTGCCGGTTATGTGGCCATCACTCCCTTCGCGCCGGCGCCGGTACGCGGGGCGGCTGGCCTTCTGGCGGCGCCCACCATAGTGAACGGCACCATGAACGCCTATGACCAGAATGTGGAGAACGACGACGGTACGCCGGTTATCTCCACCGCCAAGCAGACACTTCTGGACCCGGTTATAGACCCCGTGAAGGAAGCGGTGACACAGCCAGAAAAGTACGTGCAGGGAATCGTGGACAACCCCCTCAGCGTGTGGGACAAGGTTTTCCTCCCGGCTTCCATGGTGGAAGGTGGTGCCAAGCTGGTTCCCCGCAGGGTGAAGGATGCAGTGAAAACACGTATTGATTCGGCTGCAGACAGAGTGAGAGGCATCCGGGTGGATGACCTTTCCGACGCCGGGGAAACAGGATTCGACGACCTGGCAGGAAACGGCGAAGGAACCAAAGCGATGAGAAGTGACGTATACGACCCCTTTGGAGATGTAGAACCGGCTTCTCAGGGCGGCTCGACGGGTTTTGACGACCTTTCCAGAGCATCGGTAGATAACGCCGCATCCTATGACGCTCCTCCTGCTGACATTTCCGCTCCCGTGTTCAATGTGGCAGGAGATGCGGACTGGGCAGGGATGAATGATTCCACCAAGGCGGCGGCCAATGAGCTGGTAGCAAGATGGAACCAGGCCCACCCGGAAGCGCCTGTCACCATGACAAGCGGCAAGCGCTCCGGAGACGGAACTTCCCATCACGATGTGGGCGAGGCTGTTGATTTTGTTTCTGATTCCTTCGAGGGCGAGGCGGGAAGGCCGCTGCGTGATGAATTCGGCCGCATGGCCTCCGATATGGGCCTCACTCCCTTCGATGAGTACAACGGCAGCGGCAACGAAGCCTATGCCCGTGGCGAGAATTTCCACGTCACTGTCCCCAGAGACTGGCAGGGAAGCGGCCGCAGCGTGGCCGATATGGCCGATGACAGGGGCTATGGATTCGATGACGGCATGAGGGATGCCTCCGATCTGGCCGATGATACCGGCGGCATGTACGAAGAGACCGGCGATATGGCCACGGACGTGTACAACCGCTACCGGCAGGACGGCCTCACGGACGCAGAGGCGGCAGGCATGACCGGAAACATTGCCCAGGAAAGCGGATTCGATGCCGGAGCCGTTTCCAATGACGGCTATGGCACAAGGGCCCTTATCCAGTGGGATGGCGACCGCTACGCACGCTTTGAAAAGTGGTGCGATGACAACGGCAGGGATCCGTCGGACTGGCGGGCCCAAGTGGACTATTCCGTGGAAGAAATGAAGACCACGGAGCCTGACGCCCTCCGCCGGATGCGTGAGAGGGGCGACGACCTCACGCCGGAAGAAGCGGCCCGGATTATCCGAGAGGACTATGAAAGGCCGGACCCCGCCCAGGCCAACGACGCCCACCGGATGGACGTGGCCAGAAGGGTGTACAACCAGGGCGGCAGGCGGCAGAGCGCTGCCATGGATGACGGAGAGAGCTCCCGCTCTTCCGGCGGCGAGGATGGCGTCATTGAGACCGGCGACAGGGGCGGGAACCTTAATTTCGAGAGAGAGACCACTGACCCCGTGCAAGCCCATAAAGAGGCCCAACTGGAGCTTATCCTTCGGGAGAATCCTATGCATGACGACTATCACACGGGCATACGTTCCGTGAAGGATATCAATACTGCAGAGGAGGCCTTTCACCAGGCTATTGAAGATGGAGAAGGTACAAATCCGGATTTCACTGCGGACATGATGGAGGATTCACTTCGAAGCGGTCATGTGACCGTTTACAGCTCCAGCCCTATAAGGAAAGGCTCCTTCATCACTCCATCCCGGATGATGGCGAACGACTATGCAGGCGGCGGCAGAATCTATTCCAAGCGTGTGCCGCTGAAAGATGTGGCGTGGATAGATGACGCCGAAGGCCAGTATGCGCCGGTAAAAGTCTCCCGCACTTCCCGCGGAAACATCCAGGCTATGAGAGACACCTCTCAGCCCCTCCGGCAGGCAGACCTTTCCCCCAGATTAAAAGGGGAAGCTATCCGGAATGACGTCCCCCGCGGGCATGACGTGACCGGAGAAGGCAATGCCCAGACTATCCAGCGCATGGATACCATTCGCAGTATGAGAAACGACGTGGACTATACGGCCCATGAGGACAGCGGCTTGCCGGTCACCCGCCAGGGCATTGTGGACTACGTGAACCGGCTTTTCAATGCGACCGTCCGCTACGGGCGCACGGAGAAGGGCGCAAGGGGGCAGTTCAACACGCTTTCCCATGTCATCCGTACGCAGAATTTCGCAGAGCCCAGGGTTATCGCCCATGAGCTGGGCCATTTCCTGGATGAGCGTTTCCACTTCTCTGAGGCGCCGGAGTACTCCAGCGAGCTCCTGCATCTTGTGGATGACCGCTTTGGAAAGGGCGGATATTCTGACCTGGACATGTCCGGAAGGCTGGCGGAGGGCTTCGCTGAATTCTTCCATGACTATGTGACAGACCGCGCCCAGGCCAGAAGGAATGCGCCGGAGTTCTACAACTACTTTGAAAAGAAACTGCACAAGGACCCCAAACTTACGGGGGCGACGAACAAATTGACCAAAGTCATGTACCAGTGGAACCACCAGGGCGCCGTGGCGAGGGTGAAAGGCCATATTTCCTTCTACTCCGATTCTGCCGGGTTCAACGGCTTGAAAAAGATGCTGCAGGATGGCACCTTTGGCGAAGCGGGAAAGAAGGCATGGAGCCGCCTTTATACGGAAGCCGTGGATGAGCTTCACCCGCTGGCTGACGTGGTGGCGGCTGTGGAGAAGAGAATCGGAAGGAAACTGCCCTTCTCTTCCAATCCTTTCCTGAATGCCTGGGCTGCCAGGGGATGGGCAGGTAAGGCCATCACTCTCCTGCAGCACGGTGACCCGGAAAGGGGAATTCCTGCGCTGAAGGATATTTTCCACTCCGTAGGGAAGAAGAACCTGAAAGATTTCTCCGCCTTCCTTGTGGCCCTCCGTGAAAAAGACATCTACGACTTCAACAGCAAGCTGAAGAAGGGGGAAGAGGGCTCTGCACTGAAGGCTACCATGGACCCCATTGATGCAGGCATGACCATCCGCGAGCTGGCGAAGAAACATCCGGAATTCGTGGAGGCGGCCAAAGAACTCTACCGCTATCAGCAGCATCTGATTAATGAACTGGTGAACGCAGGCATGCTCTCCGCCAAAGCGGCGGCGGACATGCGGAAAAGGTGGCCGCACTATGTCCCCTTCCAGCGCATCGTGGACGGCATCGATGCGCCGAGCGTGGGCGGGAAGAAATTCGTGAACGTGGGGAACACCATCCAGAAGTTTAAAGGCTCCTCCCGGGATATCGTGGATCCCCTGGAAAGCGTCATTTCTAATACCTTCCGGGTGGTCAGCGCCATTGAGAGAAACAAGGTGGGCCAGTCATTCGTGAAACTTTCCCGAATGAAAGGAATGGGAGACCTCTGCGAAGAGGTGAAGGGCACGCCAAAGGCCACTGACAGCACTTTCTACGTCTGGGAAGGCGGGAAGAAAAAGACCTACGCCACCTCTCCGGAGCTGCTGAACGCCCTCAAGATGACCAATAAGGAAGGTATGAGCATGCTGGTGAAGGTGCTCCGTGTTCCGGCGGGTTTCCTCAGAAGCGGGGCTACCCTGTCTCCGGAGTTCATCCTCAGAAACCCTGTGCGAGACATGATTTCCGCCTCCCTCTATTCCAAGCACGGATTCATTCCGGTTTGGGACACCATGCGTGGGATCTCCCTATATCTCAAGAAGGGGAAAGAGTACTGGGATTACATGAACAGCGGCGCCGCCCAGTCGGCCATGGTTTCCCTTGACCGGGATTATCTCCATGGCCAGATGAGGAATCTTCTGAAAAAGAAGAGCGTCCTTTCCCTGTGCGCTAACCCCATTGAAGCGCTCCGGGCTTTTTCGGAAGCCACAGAAATGTCCACGCGGCTGGCGGAGTTCGACCTTGCGAAGAAGGGCTATACCGGCATGGGGAACAGGCTCTTCGGGAAAGAAAGAAAACCACTCTCCAACGTGGAAGCTGGCATTGAAGCCAGAGACGTGACGCTGGACTTTGGCCGTCACGGCAAGCGCACCCAGAGCTGGAACCAGACCGTAGCCTTTTTCAATGCGGCCATCCAGGGCACTGATAAGATGGTTCGTGAATTTAAGAAGCACCCGGGGCAGATGCTGACGAAAACATTCATCGGCATTACGCTCCCCTCTGTGATGCTCTGGTACCTAAATAAAGACGATCCGCGCTACCAGGAACTCCCGCAGTGGCAGAAGGATATTTTCTGGGTGATTCCCGGGAAGGACACGCTGTACAAAATCCCGAAGCCCTTCGAACTTGGGATTCTCTTTGGAACCGTGCCGGAAAGAGTGCTGCAGTTCATGTACGACAAAGAGAAGGGCAGAAACGGCCCGGGCTTCAAGGGGCTGGGCAGCTCCATTTTGGAAAACCTGGCGCCGAGCATTATCCCTACCGGCTTCCTCCCGGCTGCTGAATGGATGTCAAATTATTCATTCTTCATGGACCGCAATATTGTTCCCCTTTCCCAGTCGAAACTTCCGGACCGTCAGCAGTATGGCCCATATACTTCTTACCTGGCCCGAAAGGTGGGGAATGCCTTCAACCTGTCCCCAAGAAAGATTGATAACACCATCCAGGATGTTGGCGGCAACCTGGCGGCGCTGGGTAACAGCTTGATTGACCAGGCGTCTGGGCTTTCAGAAACACGCCCGGCCAAGAGGGCCAGTGAGATGCCCGGCGTGAGGGGCTTCACGGCTACGCCCTATGCTTCTTCGGACAGTGTGCAGCGGCTTCGGGACGATTTCAGCCAGCAGGAAAAGCTGTACAACGAATTCAAGATGACGAAGCAAAAGCCGGAAGGCTATGACGGCGCGAAGTACATGAAATACAAAGCCGCTATGGACGCCATGAACAACACATACCGGGCGGAAAGAAAGATTATGGAATCTAAACAGCTCAACAGCGCCCAGAAGCGGGAACGCATTGACCGCATTAAGATGCAGCAGACAAACATTGCCAGAAGGGCCCTGGGCCTTTCCAAGGTTTCCAATGAGTAGGAGGAAAAATCATGAAGGGTGTAGACGTTTCTTATGCTAACGGCCATGTGAATTGGTCAGATGTGGCAGCGGCAGGCTTTGAGTTCGCCATGGTGCGGCTGGGCTATGGCCATGGCCATATGGACAGCCGGTTTTATGAGAACGTGAATGGAGCCATTGCGGCAGGCCTGAAAGTCGGTGTTTATTACTACTCCTACGCCGTGACGCAGGAAGATGCGGACTATGAGGCCGATTTCCTGGTGCAGGCCCTGCAGGACTGCGGCCTTACGGCAGAGAAGCTCCCCATGGGGGTTTGGATTGATGAAGAAGACGCCGACGGCTGGCGCCGTAACAATGGCCTTGATGTGTACGCAGACAATCAGTTAGTGACCAACATGGCCACGGCCACAGTCAATCGTCTGTGGGATGCAGGGTTCATGCCGGCAGGCGTGTACATGAACTGCGACTGGGCAGAGCGTGTCATTGACATGGACCAGACCGGAGGCGCCGGCCTTTGGCTTGCCCAGCCGGGGGCGTCCTATCCGGACCACGACTGCATGCTGTGGCAGTACACTTTCACGGAAAACATCAATGGCCACGAATTCGATGCCAACATGGTGATGGGAGGTTTTGACAATGTTTAAGCTAATTGGCGACAGCATCAACATCACTAGAGGAGACACTGGCATGCTCCAGCTGGAACCCGCCCTTGACGGGAAACCCATGGAGAAAGGCACCTATACGGCGGTACTCTCCGTGAAGGCCGACATGGATGATGAGACCTACCTTCTGCAGAAGCAGGCTGACGATAACGGCCGTTTCTTCTTCTCACATGACGACACCAAGGATATTCCGGCCGGCACTTATGTCTATGACATTGAAATCCGGAGCGGCGCGCAGGTGCATACCATAGGCGCCTCCAAGTTCATCGTGAAGGGAGACGTGACCAGAGATGACTGAGAAAACATTTTCTATGGCCACCATGAAGGTGAAACTGGCATCAAAGCAGACACTATCCGCAAAGCTGACGGCCGACGCCAGAATGACGGCGGAAATGGATCTCCTGCTCAAGGGAGATAAAGGCGATAAGGGGGACAAGGGAGACACCGGCGAAACCATCGCCTCTGCTTACTGCAACCCGGACGGCACCATGGTGCTTGAAATGGATTCGGGGCGGAGGATTTCCACGGGCCTTCATCCCCTGCAGGACTGCATGGGATACGCTGAAAGTGCAAGAGAAAGCGCCGATGCTGCGGCGTCTTCCAAGTCTGCGGCAGCTGGAAGTGAAAGCGCGGCGGCCAGAAGCGAAGCGGCCTCCGCCTCCTCCGCTTCGGCGGCCAAGGCAAGCGAGACAAACGCCAAGGCAAGCGAGACCAACGCGGCAGTAAGCAAAAGCGCCGCCGCTTCATCTGCCAGCGCGGCGGCATCCTCCGCATCCGCAGCGTCCTCTTCCCAGACGGCGGCGAAAGCATCCGAAACGAATGCAAAGGCAAGTGAAACGAATGCTGCCAAGTCGGCCAGCGCGGCGGCGGCCTCCGCAAGGACCCAGCAGGCGGACTGGAGCGAAACCGACAACACTCTGCAGAGCTATATCAAAGGAAAACCCACGAATCTGCTGACCACCAACACCACGCAGACCATTACGGCGGATAAGACATTCACCGGATCGGTAACCATGCCCACGGTCAACGCTACATCTCTCACCGTCACGGGCCCCACGTCCGTCCCCACTGCTAATGCCGATAACAACTCTAAAACCGTCGCAAATACAAATTTTGTGAAAACGGCCATCGCCAATCTCGTGAATGGTGCTCCTTCTCAGCTTGACACGCTGAAAGAACTTTCTGCGGCACTTGGCAATGATGCTAACTTCTCTGCCACCGTGGCAAAGAATATCGGCGAAAAAGTCAGCAAGAGCGGCGACACCATCACAGGGCCGATTCTCTACGAAAAGACGCCGAACGATGGTGCGGAGCTGATTAATAAGGCCTATGTTGATAGCGCCATCAAGTCAGCAGTGGCGGCGGTCACGAAAACGCTTTCCGATAACATGCACGCACAGTATCCAGTGGGAAGCTACATCTACTCCGACAAAGCAGATAACCCCGCTACCTATCTTCCGTATATGTCAGATACTACATGGGTACAGACGGCGGCAGGCCGTGTGCTCATCGGTGCGGGTACTGCCGACAGTGGGACCGTCTATAATGCAGGGGACACGGGCGGTGAAGCAACGCACACGCTGACTGTGGACGAGATGCCGTCACATATCCATGCCAGTCGGCATAATTTTAATGAAGATGTTGATTTCGGAGAAAATGTCAACCAATACTCACAGGCGGCTACAATATGGGCACGGAAGGGGCAATTATGGATTAATGCATCAGATATAAATCCAGATTTATCCGCAGGTGGCAATCAACCCCATAACAACATGCCACCTTACTCTTCCGTTTACATCTTTAAACGGTCCTCTTGAAAATGTAAACGACTTTGTAAGGTTCCATGTTGTTGTGCGGGGCATCTCCACCGGCCGAACCCACATTGCCGGTTTGCCATTTTGATTGCCCTTCATGGTCAGTGAGGACCCAGTTATTGGAGCCAGCGGAGCTATTGCTATTACGATTTAAGGTGTGACTGTGACTAGGCATTTCCTCAACGGTCAAAAGTCAAGCCCTCCATGGTGGCAAAAGTTGGCAGAATAGTACAAATTTTGTATTCCCCCGTCACATGTCACTCACAAGTCAAGCACATGTAGATTCCCATAGCGTCTGCGCCATCCCACTTTCAATTTCAACGGTTAAGCACAGGTTACTCACACTTTATTGATTGCCTTCTTCAAGTCAACCAAGGTTTTATGGGTATAAACGCCTTTGGTCACACCCGTGCGGGCATGTCCGAGAATCATTTTTACCGCCGTCTCGTTGGCTCCTGCCCGGTCAAGCATGGTGGCCAGTGTATGGCGGCACTCGTGGGGCGTGTGGCGCATTTTTATTTCTTTCATGGCGTGGTCAAAGAGGCGGCGGAAGGATTCATAATTCCCGCATGGGCATATAATCCCTTCCTCCTTCCTCTCCATGAGAATTGGAAGAATTTTCCTGTGGATGGGAATTTTTCTTATCCCTGCCAGCGTCTTGCTCTTCTTGATGTTGATGTACTGCTGGCGGAGGTTCACGTCACCGGCGGATAGGCCGATGTACTCTCCGGATCTCATCCCGGTGTAAATGAGTATGAGCACGTCCTTTACTCCTTCCACTGTATCGGCTGACTTCCACAGCTTTCCTATCTGCCTGGCGGTGAACGGCCTTTTGATGTATACGGGCAGGTGCTTCGGCAGTTCAAGAAAGCGGCTGAGGTCAGCTTCCACAATTCCGTTCTTCATGGCGTACTGAAAGAGCTGGCTCAATAGCACACGGCATTTCTTTTTCGTGCAGTATCCCGCCTCAATAGAATCAAGGGCAGACTGAATCTGCTGATAGGTCAGACGGGCAAAGGGCAAAGAGTGGAGGGGAGAAAGATGTTTATAGCTGATTTCATAGGCAGAGCGGGAAGAGGCTCCGATGGTTTCAAAGTGGCGGGCCTTCCACGCATTGTAGAGCGCAGAGAATGTGATTTCTTTTTCCGGCGTCATACGGTTCACACTGACGAGAAAAGCGAATGCTTCCTCTCTAGTGGTAAAGTAGCCAAGTGGCTTCTGGCGGCCGTCTATCGTCTTTTTGACCACCCACGGCCGCCGCCTGTTTCCCGTCAGCTTGTACACCGTTCCGTACCCATTTGGCAGTTTCATCGTTTTCATTTCCTTTCTATTCTTGAATGTAGGAGGCTAAAGAATGCCTGATTTTAAACTATCCGATACGGCCAAGAGCTGGATTATCCCCATCCTCATCACGGCTTTTCTGGCTTCTCTCTACTTCACGGGGCGATACTTCTATGAGAAATACCAGGATGAGAAGCCGAAGGTGATGACCATGGGGGAAGTGCATGATCCGGCCAAGGTGGCCAAAGAGATCCACGTCACCACTCCGGCTGCACAGACCATCGTGAGAGAAATAGAGCGCAGCGGCTCAACCACTCCGCAGATTTCCTACTACGTGACGGCACCTACCGTGGAGAAGGGGGCCGAGACTGTGGCAAAGCAGATAGAGGAAAAATCTCCGGAGGCTCCCGCAGGCGTACTGCAGAAATCTGACCGCACCATCGTCACGCCGAATGCGGATAAGCAGAAGGTTGATGTGTATAAAATCAATCTCCGGAAGGCCCACAAGGTAAAAGCAGGAATGACGTACCTGGATAACCACGCCTTCCTGTCCACCGGCTACCAGGCCGGAAGGTGGGAAGGGATTGCACACTTTAACGGAAACGGCTTCCAGGGCGTATCGGTTATGTATACGCTGAAAGAATGGTGACAATGTGGTTAAGAGACGACGGCTGCCGAAAGCCTAAAGACTGCATCAACGTTGAGGACGAGGCAAAAAGGGAAATTAGGGTAAGGACCCGCCAGCGCAATCTGTGGATTGCTGTTTCCGGCGGGCTTTTGTATGCATGGATTAAGAAATAGGAGGGTCATATGCCAGCATCTAAGACTTATGAAGAATTTGTCAACAAGTTCAAACCAAAGAAGACTACAGATGATTGTTATACACCGGACGTGATTTACAAGGTAGTGAAGGACTGGGCAATCAAGGAAATGGATTGGGGGGGCGGACGGTAGTTCGTCCATTTTGGCCGGGCGGAGATTATGAAAATTTCGACTATCCGACGGGTTGCGTGGTTATCGATAATCCACCGTTCTCCATACTGTCAAAAATCGTTAAATTTTACGAAGATCGCAGGATTGACTATTTCCTCTTCGCTCCAAGCCTCACGTGCTTTAGCTCCCAAAAAGCGCATAGTCATATCTGTGTCGGCGCAGAGATTACCTACGAAAACGGTGCCAAAGTAAATACTAGTTTTTTATCATCAACAGGACCGCTGATCCGAAGTGCACCGGCCCTGTACCGCAGGCTTAATGAAGCGAATGCCGCAAATATCAAGGCCGGGAAAAAGCCGCCACAGCCGGTGTACACATATCCAGACAACGTGCTGACATCGAGCTCTGTGGCGCTGCTTTCGCACTACGGGGTTGACTACAGCGAAGACATTGGCGTATTTGTCCGCGCTATGGACGCACAGCGCGAAGCAGGGAAAAAAATTTTCGGCGGTGGCTACATTGTACCAGCAGAGGCGGCCCGCAAGGCACGGGAGGCGGCCCGCAAGGCACAGGAGGCGGCCCGCAAGGCACAGAAAGAAAGGGCACACTTCTGGGTACTTTCGATACGGGAGCTTGCTATGATAAAAGCGGCAGAGGAAGCCGCGAAGCAATAAAAAGTGTTAATGAGTTGCCAAAAAGCCGCTTCCCTTTGATGGGAGGCGGCTCTTTTCTTTTGACAGCATGACGGCAAAAAAACGGCAAAAGTTTCAGCTCATTCCAGCGAATTTCAGCGGCTCATGGAATTATGGCCATGATGGGAAATATCCGATGGGCACTGCTTTAGCGACTTTCAGCCTATTATACTCGCACACGCTAAGGATTTATGCTATAATTATCGCAAGTTCAATGCAGAAATCTGCTCGCTCCGGCTTTTGGAAGGATAGTTTCACAGGAGAATATGAAGAGGCCGGACGGGAAGAATGGATGCAATATAAAAAAGGGAGGAACAGTAGAATGGCAGGAAGTCAATGGAAGAAGATTCTGGCAGCAGGTTTATGCGGCCTTATGGCAGCAGGTGTTTTGGCAGGCTGCGGCGGTGGAAGCGGAAGCGGAAGCAGCAGCTCCGGCGGCAAAATGAAGGTGGGGGTGGTGCAGATTGTGCAGCACCCGGCACTGGATGAGTCGAATAAAGGCTTTGTGGATGCTCTGAACGAAGCGGGGCTGAAGGACAAAGTGGAAATTGATGAGCAGAATGCTCAGGGCGATCAGTCCAACCTGAAAGCCATTGCCAACCGCTATGTGTCCGGCAATTATAATCTGATTTGTGCGATTTCCACACCGGCGGCTCAGGCTATGGCCAATGCCACTGATAAGATTCCCATTATCTGTACCGCTATTTCCGATTTCGAAAATGCAAAGCTCATGAAGTCGGAGAAGGCACCGGACAGCAATGTAACCGGCACCAATGATCGGGGACCGGTGGATAAGCAGGTGAAGCTGATTAAGGAAATCCAGCCTAATGTCAAAAAAATCGGCATTATCTACAATTCCAGTGAAATCAATTCCGTGGTGCAGGCTAAGCATTTGAAGGAAAACTGCCAGCCCCTGGGCATTGATGTGGTGGAACTGACAGTGAATTCTGTGAATGATGTGCAGCAGGTAGCGGAAGGCTTCCTGGGCGGTAAGGTAGATGCCATTTACGTGCCGACGGATAACATTATCGCGTCCTCTATCCCCACCCTTATGGCAGTGGCCAACAGGGACAAGATTCCGGTGTACGGCGCAGAAGTGGGTCATGTGAAGAATGGCGTGCTGGCTTCCGAGTCCATCAGCTTCTACGATATCGGACACCGGGCAGGCCAGATGGCTGCGGAAATCCTGAAGGGAAATAAGACAGTGAAAGATTTCCCTGTAGAAGGAGCAGAGAAAACAAAGCTTTACATCAATAAGAATGAAATGGAAACATTGGGTATCCAGATTCCAAAGGAAGTTCTTGACAGGGCAGAAATGATCTGACGTTTTACAGGAAAAGACAAAGAGTAACTTCCGATTTCAACGGAGGTTACTCTTTATCTATGGTTTTAAAATTTTAGGGAAAGGGTTAGTGTTGTGGCTTCAAAACTGAAACAGCTCTGGTGGTTAATGCTTATTTTTGCGGTGTGTAATGTAGTGATGGCCGTGATGTTGTACCAGTCTTCATCGCTGGAACCGGTGAATGAAGATGTGGTGCCTGTTGCGGCTAAGAATGTGTATTCCATCGGCATTCTGCAGTCCGATGATCTGGCGGAACAGAATAAAATGACCGCTGGTGTGCTGGCAGCGCTGGAAGCTGAGGGATACAGCAAGGGCGGCAGAGCCAAAATCGACATTGTGCAGGCCAAGGGCAATGACAAGAAATTGGAAGCTTCAGCAAAGAAGTTTGCCCGTGACAAAAAGGACTTAATTATCGCCATCGGCACCGATTCCGCCAAAGCAGCTGTCAAAGCGACGAAAAACATTCCCATTGTGGGAGTGGGGGTCATGAATTTCAAGAAGGATAAAGATTTCGCAGGACATCGAAATCTTACCGGCATCATGGATAATCCGGCTATCCTGACCCAGATTCGCATGGCCAGCCGCTGCATGTCTGTGAAAAAGCTGGGCATTCTCTATAATCCCGGCGATGCAGCTGCCTCTCTGCAGGTAGAAATCCTGAGGGAAGTAGCTGCCCAGAAAGGGATCTCCCTCTATGAGGTAGCCTATCAGCCCGACAAAGCGGCAGAGCCCCAGATTCAGAAACTGGTAGGGCATATTACGGCCCTCTATGTGCCGGAAGACACGGACCTCCTTACCCATTTTGATGACATCGTAAAGGTGATGAATGGCGCCAATATTCCTATCATTGGAGAACAGTCTGAAATGGTACGGCGGGGCGCTCTCATTTCCGTATCTCCCAGCTACTACCGCATGGGATTCTCCGGCGGCCGCATGGCAGCCAGTCTGCTGAAGGGGGATTTGATTCCGGAAGATATTCCCATTATGCGGCAGCAGGATCCGGATATCGTCATCAATATGAAGCAGGTGAATGCTTTGAATATTCCGCTGCCCGGAGACCTGTGGCAGCGTTCCAGAAAGCTGTACCTCTATGATGGACAGCCTGCAAGACCCTGATTAGGATTTGTATTCATTTAACCTTATAAAGGAAGGAAATCAAATGGCAGATTTAGCAGTTTCCACCATTGCCCAGGGACTGATGTGGTCCATCCTGGCCATTGGCGTATTTCTATCGTTCCGCGTACTTGATGTACCGGATATGACCTGCGAAGGCAGCTTCCCCCTGGGTGGTGCTATTGCAGCTTCTCTTATTGCTTCCGGCGCCTCTCCATGGGCAGCCATTGCAGCCGGTGCGGCAGGAGGCCTCATTGCAGGAACGGTTACCGGCATCCTTTATACGAAATTAAAGATTCCCGCCATTCTGGCCGGCATCCTTACCATGATTGCCCTTTACTCCATTAACCTTCACATTATGGGAAAGGCCAATATTTCTCTTCTGCGGGTGGATACCGTATTTTCCACCACCGCCAGCCTGCTCCATGTGAGCCAGTCCACGGCAGCTTTCATTGTGCCGGCAGTCCTTATGATTATTATTTCCGCACTTATTTACTGGTTCTTTGGTACGGAACTGGGAATGTGCATTCGCGCTACCGGCTATAACCCTCAGATGGTACGGGCCCAGGGCGTGAACACGGACACCATGATTATTATGGGCCTCTTTATTTCCAATGCCCTCATCGGCCTCTGCGGCGCCGTGGTAGCACAGAACAACGGCTTTGCCGATGTAGGCATGGGCATCGGTACCATCGTTATCGGCCTGGCTTCTGTCATCATTGGTGAAGTTATTCTTGGCGTGGACAGCTTCTCCGGCTCTCTCCTTGCTGTGGTGGTGGGCTCCATTATTTATCGCGTAGTCATTGCAGTGGTGCTCTATCTGGGCATGCCGCCGAATGATCTGAAACTGTTCACCGCTATTCTTGTCATGCTTGCCCTGGCTGCTCCTATGATCAAGGGCAAAGTCAATATAGGAAAGGCAGGCTGATTATGCTTAAAGTTACAGATATCAGCAAAACATTCTTCAAGGGAACTACCAATGAAAAGAAAGCTCTTAGCCATTTGTCCCTGACTCTGAACGACGGCGATTTCTGCACTGTCATCGGCAGCAACGGTGCAGGCAAGAGTACCCTTCTGAACTCTATTGCCGGTGCCTATATTCCTGACAGCGGCACCATTGAAATCAATGGCAATGATGTGACTAAGGTAAGCGAATATAAAAGAGCCAAGTACATCGGCCGGGTTTTCCAGGATCCATTGAAAGGTACAGCCGCCGGCATGCAGGTGGAAGAAAACCTGATTATCGCTTCCCGAAGAGGGGAGAGCCGCCGGCTTCGCTGGGCTTTTTCCTCCGGTGACCATGAAAAATTCCGGGACATGGTAGCCCGTTTGGGCCTTGGCCTGGAAGATCGTCTCTCCACCAGAATCGGACTCCTTTCCGGCGGCCAGCGGCAGGCACTGACCCTCCTTATGGCCACTCTGAAAAAGCCGGATATCCTTCTTCTGGATGAACCTACCGCAGCCCTGGATCCGAAGACTGCAGGCAAAGTGCTGAAAATTACCGATGAAATCGTACACGAACAGCACCTCACCACCCTGATGATTACCCACAACATGAGGGATGCCCTGAAATACGGCAACCGCCTCATTATGATGAACAGCGGCACCATTATTGCCGACTACAGCCCAGAAGAGAAGCAGAAACTCACTATCGATGATCTGCTGAAGAAATTTGAAGAAACCTCCGGCGCCATGAGCGATAGAGTTCTTCTTGGATAAACGCCTTGCAATCTATAGTCTGTTCATGTATAATTACACGTGGTTGAACTGTACCCCAGTTTATCGCAACTCCGGCGTAGACCTGGATACAGCAATTTATATTTTTATAGGAGGCTATTATGTTAACAGCTGAAGCAAAAAAAGAAATCATTGACACCTATGCAGTTCACGAAGGCGACACCGGATCTCCGGAAGTACAGATTGCTATCCTCTCTAAGAGAATCGCTCTCCTTACCGAACATCTGAAATCCCACAAGAAAGACCATCATTCCCGCCGCGGCCTGCTGAAAATGGTTGGCCAGCGCAGAAACATGCTGGACTATCTCCGTCGCAAAGACATCGAACGCTACAGAGCTCTCGGTGCAAAACTGGGCCTGCGTCTGAAATAAGATTTCAAAGAAAGAGACTACCGCAAGGTAGTCTTTTTTAGTGAAAAGAGGACCGAAAGATATTCACAGACAATGGCTGTATGGCAACAGACAGGCTGACAGGATAAGGAAGGGGGATGAAATATACAGCCTTCTTTCTCTGGCAGACGACAGTCCTGCAGCTCTGTGGAGTCACGCTGTTATTCGAGTATAGATCATACTAAGGGAGGACCTTAATGCCAGGCGCTGCTGCCGCAGGCGGTGGATAACAGCAGACTTTTTATGAATTCAATAAAAAAATCCCCACCCTTTGTAAAAAAGGCGGGAATTTTTTATTGAGCCCGATTTCGTCACGACCGGCAGCACGAATAGCCTGAAAGAGCTAGGTCCGACGGATAGAAGACAGATGCGCCAATCTTCCACCGCTCCATCATGATGATGGCCTCTTTCAGGCATATCGCTTGTAAATCCTCAGAATGAACCGAGGCGTTTCATCAGGTAATGCAGGTCTCACTCATAACGCATCGAACGGACCGAAGCCCGGAGCTCTTATGGTTTCATCCATGCGAGATGGCTTGCAGCCGGACCAGGAACCGGGTATTTTTTCGTGGCCACTCCCCGGACCTTGTCCAAACTCTCATCTATGCTTATTATACTATATAAAATTCAATAATAGAATAGTATGATAAACAAATATGTTTGTCTATTTCGCAATTAAATATGAATAGATGTAATGAAATAGAGGATACAGGCTTTCTGCAGGAAGAATACCATATGCGAAAGAAAAATTTCTAGGGAAGCGCTGACTAAATCGTTGTCTGATTTTATTCTTGAATTTTTATGCAATGCAAGGAATGGGGCGACGCGAATAGCGAGCTATTTAAGGAGCCCCATGACGAAGCAGTGCATAAAAATTCTTATAAAAGCAGACTCTGCGAATTAATCAGTGCTTCCCTAGACATGTAACTTTCTGAAAAAATTCCCTGACTGCCGGTACAGATATTTCTATGATGGATGAAATGGAACATCACGAAAGCATCCATGAATACCACGCCCGCCTATCCGGTCCCTTTCTTCCAAGATCAAAGACCTCTATAAAGCAGGAGTGGCAGGCACTTGTAAAGGTAAGCGTGGAAATGCCTGCCCGTCATTTTCCTGCTTTTGGTACTCACCGGCCAGATAGACTTTTTCATCTGATGACGAAACATTCCTATTCACTTTGCCATAACTATCCTGTATAATAAGAAAATACGTGAAAAAGGATTTATTGATTACAGGAGGAAAAGGAATGTTCAAGACATTTCAGATGGAACTGGCCGGTCGTCCGCTTATTATTGAGACTGGCAAGATGGCAAAGCAGGCCAATGGTGCTGTACTGGTGAGATACGGTGATACGGTGGTGCTGGTGGCTACCACTGCCAGCAAGGAACCGCGGGAGGGAACTGATTTCTTCCCCCTGACCGTGGATTATGAAGAAAAGATGTATGCCGTAGGCAAGATGCCCGGAGGATTCCTGCGTCGTGAAGGCCGTCCGGGAAATTCCGCCATTCTGAATGCCCGTCTGATTGACCGTCCTATCCGTCCGCTTTTTGATAAACGCTGCCGCAACGATGTGCATGTGGTGGCTACGGTGCTGTCTGTGGACTACGACAATGCGCCGGAGCTGTGCGGCATGCTGGGGGCTTCTGCTTCCATCGGTATTTCCGATATTCCCTGGGATGGCCCCATTGCCGGTGTCCGTATCGGCAGGGTAGATGGAAAATATGTGGTGAACCCCACCCAGGAACAGCTGGCAGAGTCTTCCATGAATATTACCGTAGCCGGTTCTGAAGAAGCTATCATGATGGTAGAAGGCGGCGCTAATGAAGCTCCGGAAGAAGAAGTGCTGGATGCCATCATGTTCGGCCATGAAACCATTAAGGAACTGTGCCGTTTCCAGAAGAAGATCATTGAAGAAGTGGGCAAGCCGAAGCGCACCATGGTGTTCCCGGAAGTTCCAGAAGAAATCGACGAAGCTGTGGCTGCTTATGCCACTGAAGACCTGAAGAAGGCTATTTTCGATGCAGATAAGCTGAGAAGAGATGGAAATATTGATGCAGTGAAGAAGGCTGCCAAGGAACATTTTGCCGACATTTATCCGGAAAATGGCGCCGATGTGGCAGAAAGCCTTGATCATCTTACCAAGCAGATTGTCCGTGATTCCATTTCCAATGAAGGCATTCGTCCGGACGGCAGAAAGCTGACAGAAATCCGCCCCATTACCTGTGAGGTGGGACTGCTTCCCCGGGTTCACGGCAGCGCTCTTTTCACCCGTGGCCAGACCCAGGCTCTTTCCATTACCACCCTGGCTCCCATGTCTGAAACCCAGATTATCGATGACCTGACTCCGATTACGGAAAAACGGTACATCCATCAGTACAATTTCCCCTCCTACTGCGTAGGTGAAACAAAGGGTTCCCGCGGACCGGGACGCCGTGAAATCGGTCATGGCGCTCTGGCAGAAAGGGCTCTCCGTCCGGTGATTCCGTCGGTGGAAGAATTCCCCTATGCCATCCGCGTAGTTTCTGAAATTCTGGAATCCAACGGTTCCTCTTCCCAGGCTTCTGTATGCGGCAGCACCATGTCTCTTATGAATGCAGGCGTTCCCATTAAGGCTCCGGTCGCAGGCATTGCTATGGGCCTCATCGAAAACGGCGGCAAGTTCAGCATCCTGTCCGATATCCAGGGCATGGAAGATGCGCTGGGTGATATGGACTTCAAGGTGGCCGGCACAGCCAAGGGCGTCACTGCCATCCAGATGGATATCAAGGTACATGGTCTGTCCCGTGACATTCTGCTGGCAGCCCTGAAGCAGGCTCACGAAGGCCGTCTCTTCATCCTGGGCAAGATTGCAGCATGCATTGATAAGCCGGCAGACCATCTGTCCCCCTATGCACCGAAGATCATTGCCATTACCATTCCGGTGGAAAAAATCCGTGATGTCATCGGTGCCGGCGGCAAGACCATCAATAAGATCCAGGATGAAACCGGTGCCAAGCTGGATGTGGAAGAAGACGGACATGTGTATATTTCTTCCACCGACGAAGCCGCAGCAGAACAGGCCAAAAAGATGGTGGAAGGCCTCACCCATGAGGTGAAGGCCGGCGAGACCTATCTGGGCCGGGTTACCCGTCTCATGAAGTTCGGCGCATTTGTGGAAATCCTGCCGGGTAAGGAAGGTCTGGTTCATGTATCCCAGCTGGCTCTCCAGCGGGTGGAAAAACCGGAAGACATTGTCCATGTAGGCGATGAAATCATGGTGAAGGTCACTGAAATCGATGACAAGGGCCGCATCAACCTGTCCCGCAAGGCTCTCCTTCTGGAAAAGAAGAACAAATGAGAAGCCGGGGATTTGAAGTCGTTTCTTCCTGGAAAACGGAAGGTATCCGTATTCCCGTAAGGAAAACAGCTTCCAGTGCAGGTTACGACATAGAAAGCGGAAGGGATATGGATATTCTGCCGGGCAAAGTCACCCTTATCCCCACAGGCCTTAAGGCCTATATGGGAGAAGATGAGTATCTGGCCATTTATATCCGTTCCAGCATGGCCATCAAACATGGCCTTATCCTGATAAACAGTACCGGTATTATCGACGCCGACTACTATAATAATGAGGATAATGAAGGCCACATTATGGTGGCAGTATATAATACCACTTCCCAGCCTTTCCATATTTCCAAAGGCGACCGGGTGGCCCAGGGTATTTTCACCAGGTACCTGAAGGCTGACGGCGATGAAGCCAAAGGTCTCAGGACCGGCGGTGTGGGAAGCACAGGAAAATAACTATCATTCCAGCGGCGGACAGGTTCCGCCGCTTTTCCCTTGAAGGAGGTTCCTATGAGCGTTGAAAAAGAAAAAATGGTGAGCCGTGAGGAAATCTATGACGGCCAGATTGTCCATCTGTTTAAGGACCAGGTGGAACTGGCAGGCAGAAAGGCAGTGCGGGAAGTGATTCTTCACTGCGGCGCCGCTGCCATCATTCCTGTCACCGCCGACGGTAAGGTCCTTTTTGTGAAGCAGTACCGCTATCCGGTAGGTGAGGCGCTCCTTGAAATCCCCGCAGGGAAAATGGATCCCGGCGAAACACCGGATGCCTGCGCTGCCAGGGAGCTGGAAGAAGAAACGGGCTATCGGGGCACCTTGAAGAAGCTGGGATATGTGTACACTACGCCGGGCTTCTGCAACGAAACCATCCATCTCTACCTGGCTACGGATCTGGTACACACGGCCCAGCATCTGGACGAAGGAGAATTCCTTGATGTCCTTCCTATCCCGCTGGATGAAGTGTGGGATATGATCCGGAAGGGGCATATTTATGATGCCAAAACGCTCTCGGCCTTTGCCATTGCCAGGGATGTATTGAAATAAGAGGGAACGAAGGGGCTGTGAAAAAATGTAAATCATTTCTTCACAGCCCCTTCGTTTTAGCTTTGCAGAAAAGGGGCGTGAGAGGAAGGGATATTCTTTTTTCCAGCATCCTTGGCTTCTGTCCCATCCTCTGGTCTGGTATCTGCATCTATGATGCACTTACAGTTTTCTGCCGCATGGGTCCCATCTACTTTTATTCCTGCTATAATATAGTACAAAAGAAATGATTTTTTCATGAAGGAGGAGCTTTATGAGGAAAATTGCTTTCTATGGCAAGGGCGGTATCGGGAAGTCTACCACCGCTTCCAATGTATCTGCAGCGTTAAGTCTCATGGGGAAGCGGGTATGCCAGATCGGCTGTGACCCGAAGAATGATTCTACGAGGCTTTTGCTTGGGCATATCTGCCAGTCCACGGTACTGGATATTCTGCGGACCAGGGATACCGGGGATATCCGAAAGGAAGATATTATTCACACCGGGTTTAACGGTATTACCTGTGTGGAAGCAGGGGGTCCGGAGCCCGGTGTGGGCTGTGCAGGCCGGGGAATTATTGTGGCTCTGGAGCTTCTGGACCGGATGAAGGCGCTGCCGGAAAGCGATGTCATTCTTTACGACGTGCTGGGAGATGTGGTTTGTGGCGGCTTTGCCATGCCTATCAGGGAAGGGTATGCCGAGGAAATCTATATCGTTTCTTCCGGCGAGCTCATGTCCCTTTACGCTGCCAATAATATTGCCAAAGGTATCGCCCGGTTTGCGTCCAGAGGAAATGTGCGGCTGGCGGGAATTATAGGAAACAGCCGGAATGTGCCGGGGGAGAAGGAACTGCTCCTGGCCTTTGCAGAAAGGCTCCACACCCATCTGGCCGCCTTTATTCCCCGGGATAAGACGGTGAACCTGGCAGAAAATCATCGGCAGACGGTGCTGCAGTATGCTCCTGATTCTCCCCAGGCTGAAGTGTACAGGAAGCTGGCGGAAACTATTCTTTCCGATAAAGAAGGCACGATTCCAAAGCCTATGAGTTTTGATGAAATGGAAGAGATGGTGGCCCGCTATGGCAGTGAAGACTAAATGGCTTCTTTCGTCGGACTGCCCTTCCAGCTGCACCATGACCGGCGTGTGGCGGGCGGTGGCCTATGATCAGGGCTGCGTAGTCATATTTCACAGCCCTGCCGGATGCGCCCATGTGGCATCCACCATGGATTTGGGAAATCATTACCGCATTACGGCTGACGGGTGTCCGGAAAAAGGGGACCCGGTGCCTCTGATTTCCTCTAATCTTCGAGAAAAAGACAGTATTTTCGGCGGCATCGAAAGGCTTCATGAATGCATCAAGTATGCGGTGAAGACCTGCCATCCCGAATGCCTGGTGATTGCCTCTTCCTGTGTGGCCGGCGTCATTGGCGACGATGTGGATGAGGAAGCCCGGCAGGCAGAGGAGACCTATGGCATTCCAGTGCTGTCCATGGCTTTTTCCGGCTTTCTGGGTGGTGAATATTCCGATGGCTATTATAAAACCATGGATGCCATTATGCACCGGTTTTTCAAAAAGCAGGACCATAAAAAAGGAAAGGTCCTCCTTCTGGGGGACCAGATGGGTCCCGAGGGGCAGTATGCCCGGGAGGTGAAACGGCTTCTTTCTTTCTTCGGCCTTACCGTGGATTTCCAGTTTCCCGGCTATGTTCCTTTTTCAAAATGGAGCCGGGTGACGGAGGCTTCCCTGTCAGTCCTTCTTGGTACGGCGGGGCAGCCGGAGGGAATGAAGGAGAGAGCTCTCTGGCTGGAAAAGGAATTTGGCATTCCCTTTTTGGGAGATTGCTACCCTCTGGGACTGGAGGGCACCTGGTCATGGATCAGGCGGCTTGCTGATTTCATGAAGGAAAAGGACAAAGGGGAGGCCCTTATCCGGGAAGAAATGGAAAGAGTAGAGAAGCGGGTGTCTGCCTTTCTGCCGGTTACAGAGGGGAAGAAGGCATTCATTGCTATTGGCCGGGGGCGGCGCTGGTACCATCCGTCAGGCACTATCCAGTCCCTCCAAGGGCTTCACATGGAGCCTGCAGGAGTCATGTTCTTTTCCAATCTTACAGAAGAAGATATGGCGGCAGACAGGGAGGAAATTTCTGCTCTGGGTGATATTCCAGTCTATCATGAGGAGGAAGGGCAGAAGGCTATGGAGGCGGCGGACGTTCTTCTCACCACCAATGAAATATACGACTCTTCCCTTCGGCAGCTTTTCATCCCCATGGTGCCTCTGGCGGGGACGGAGGGAGAGCTGGCGTTTCTTACCTCCCTGTATCGCCTGCTCTGCCGTCATGGAAGGAAGGGAGGCATGACCTATGTCAAAATGTGAATTTGAATTATCCTGCCAACATAATGATACCTGCGGCCTCACAGGCTCCGCTGCCTTTTTTGCATCCATTCCCGGAAGTTTTGTTCTCATAAACGGGCCGCTTTGGTGCTATTTCTATGCCATGAAATATATCGATGATGAAAACAGCCGGGCGGCCCGCTGCATCTCTTGCACCGGCACGTCTCCATCGTCTCTGGTATACGGCACGGAAAAAGAAATCCTTCGGGGCCTGTCTCGTATTCAAAGCCAGGGGTCGGTAGAGCGGGTCTTTCTGGAAAGCAACTGCAGCACCGGTCTCATTGGCGATGATGTAAAGGGCATTGCGGAAGAGTTCGGCGGTCCCTGGCCGGTATATACCATGGACAGCGGCGGATTGAAAGGCTCCTTTGAGAAGGGGTTCGCCCGGGCTTTCCTTCGGGTGGTGGAGGAAATGAAGGAAGGAAGCACCATTCCTGCTTCGGTGAATGTGCTGGGCCTTTCGGAAGTGTATCTGAAGGGCAGGGAAGAGGGAAATGAAATTCGGCGCATCCTTAAGGGCTGCGGCATCAGGGTCATTTCCACGCCCGGCTGTGAAAGCAGCTGGCATGAAATCATGGAAGCTCCGAAGGCATCTTTCAACCTGGTGGTGCGGGATGAACTGGGGCTTCCGGCGGCAAAGGAAATGGAAAAGCGCTTCCACATTCCCTATGCTTCCGTAGGCCTTCCCTATGGCTTTGAAGGCAGCCGGAAATGGGTGGAAAAGGTACTATCCCTCCTGTCCTTTGGGAAGGCTGAGCCTTTTCTGGACCAGGAAAAAGAAAGGGCTGAGGAAGTCCTTCGGAAGGGAAATGGTCTGGAATCTCTCTGGGGCTCCCTGTGGTTTGATGAGGTGCTGGTAGCGGCGCCGCCTTCCGAGGCTCTGGGCATAGCAGAGGCTCTGCGAAGCGAATGGATAGATACGGCCAGGCTTACGGTGCACCTCCTTTCACCTGCGGACCGGACCTGTTCTTTGGCTGATGAAGTCCGGCTTGTGACGGAAAATGATGAGGATATCAGGAAGGATTACGAAAACTGGAAGGACGGCCTTGTCCTCTCCAGCAGTCATGAAACGACAAGATTGGAAAGGCTTCATAAGCCTTTCGTTTCCTGCCATATTGCCCGTCCCTCCTACGATGAATGCTCCTTTTCCGACCTTCCTTACTGCGGTTTTCGGGGCGCCGCCCTGCTCTATGAAAAAATATGGAACGCCCGTCTCCGGCAGATCCGGTATGGGAAACATATAAAATAAACATAGGAAATGTAAAGCACTGATAATTGTGACTTTTGAATTTATCAGTGCTTTTTTAATGCAGGAAAATTATAAGCTACAGGTGAATCAGAGATTTATTAAATAAATCAGAATCATTACCTTTAAAAATGTAGCGAAAATAGTATAATATATAAAGTAAATTAATAAAAATCATGGAAATTATGAAAAGGACAGGAGATGGGCGAGAAAGTTTGGGAAAGGAATGGCTAGTGTGCTGGTAGGATAGTGAACTAGTGTGCTGGTATGCTGGTGTACTGGTCGGAGTCATTATTGACATGGACTGGGATTTCTTGCCTGCGGCGCAGAATGACTATGGGCAAAAGGCAATCCCGTCATGCCAGCTTTATGCGCATCACCGGTCAGAGATACCATATCCTAAACGCTCCGAACCTTCTGAACCCTGCGAACTCTCACGCCAAAGGCGTGTCCTGAAGTCTCTAAGGAAAGAGGTATGTATGGACGATATTAAGATTATTTATATGACGAACCATGACAGAAGATATGCTGCCATTAAGAAGGCCTGTGACGGACTGCAGGAAGAAGGGAAGATTTCAGACCTCTGCATTCCGGTTTTCCTGGAACGCACCAGTGACTGGGACCGGTCCTGGGAAAGGAAGATGAAAGGCGCTTCTCTGGTTATGATCCATCTGATGAAGAATGGACTGAAATCCCGTTTCTGGAAGGACTGCAGGAATTTTTTGGATAGGTCCGGCATTCCTTACTTTGTAGATGCCGTGGATGGGGATACAGCGGAGCACAGTGGTTCTCTTTCCGATGATATGATGAAGCGGTTCCGTGAATACTGCCTCTATGGGGGCATGGAAAATTTCAGGAATCTCTGGCTCTATGCTTCTTCTCTGTTTGACTCCTCCATTGCAGAGCCGCCGGCTCCCCAGAGCTATACCTGGGCCGGCATTTACGACAGGGACAGTGAAAAAGGATTTACCACGGACCTTTCTTCTTTCCTCCAGAAGTTTTCCGGTGACGAAAAGCCGGTCATCGGTCTCCTGTTTTACCGGGAGGAATGGATCTGGGGGGATCTATCCTACCAGAACGCTTTTATAGATGAAGCGGAAAAGCAGGGGTACCATGTACTTCCTGTTTTTGCCAATGGGTCGCCCGACGTGAGCCTTGGCATGCCCACCCTGTCCGACGTCATTTCCACCTATTTCATGAAAGATGGGAAAACGGTGATTGATTCCCTGGTGAGCACCATGAAATTTTCCCTTACCGGTAGCGGAAAGGCCAGTATAGACACGCTGAAAAAACTGGGGGTGCCTCTGCTTTCAGCCTATACACTCCTGGTTTCGGAAAAGGAATGGCGGGAAAACGGGGAAGGCCTTAACGCCATTGAAACATCCATTGCTGCTGCCATGCCGGAGCTGGATGGCGTCATTCACGGCGTGCCCATTGCCGGCAGAATGAAGAAAGAAGACGGCACTGTGGAATTCAAGCCGATTCCCGAACGGATTAGCCGCATGGTGGGAAAGGCAGGCAAATGGGCAGCTCTCCACAAAATGAAGAACAGCCATAAGAAAGTCGCCCTTATTTTCCACAATTATCCGGCTAAGAATTCCAACATAGGCAGCGCCTCGGGCCTGGATACCATGGAAAGTGCCATTCGTCTCATGAAGCGGATGAAGGAAGATGGCTATACCATCGATTTCATTCCGGAAACAACGGAAAAATTTATTGAACTCATGACCTCCCATGCCACCAATGATATTTCCATGATGACCGAAAAACAGGCAGAGGAATGCCAGAAGCTTTCGGCTAAGGATTACGTGGAATTCTTCCACACCCTGGGCGCCGATGCACAGAAAAAGATGGAAGAGGAATGGGGAAAGGCACCGGGAGACGTGATGATTTCCGAAAAAGGAAATATCCTGGTGCCCGGCACCATGGATGGAAATATGTTCCTTACGGTGCAGCCGTCCCGCCAGTATGGCATGGACCCTTCCAAAGCCTACCATGACCCCTATATTGCACCGACCCATCAGTATCTGGCCTTCTACTACTGGCTCCGTCATGTATGGAAGGCAGATGCAGTGATCCATATGGGGACCCATGGAAACCTGGAATGGCTGCCTGGGAAGAGCGTAGGATTGGACGAAGAAAGCTATCCCGACATTGCCCTGGGAGATCTGCCCAATGTATATCCCTACCATATGACCATTACCGGCGAAGGCATGATTGCCAAAAGGCGGGCCTCCGGCTGCCTTATCGGCTACATGCCGGCTCCCGTAGCTGATGCCGGTGCTTATGATGAAATCGAAGAACTGGAAAAGACGCTGGATGAATATGCCCACCAGAAGGAAACGGGGAACGGCGCGGAAGATATGAAGCCCACTCTTCTTGGCCTTGTGAAAAAAGCAAAACTGGACCAGGACCTTCCTTATAAAGAAGGGGACGACTTTGACGCCTACCTGTCAGATGTGCATAACTATATCGAAGAGCTGAAGGACAGCGAGGTCCATGTGGGACTTCATATCCTGGGACAGCCTCTGGAGGGAGATCTTTTGACTGATGGCATTCTCCAGCTCCTCCGTCTGTCCAATGACAAGGTGCCCTCCATTTACGACCTGTGGGCAGAAAAGTATCACACCACCCTGGATACGATCCAGAGCCGGTCCGCCGAAGTGGATGAAGAGATGAAATGCACCTACGGCGAGCTGATGAGCCGCATCAGGAAGGAAACGAAGACGGTTATCAAAGCGGTGCAGGATGGAGGCTTCACAAAGGAATCTGTTTCCAAAGCCCTTTCCCTTCCCGAAGCGGAAGGGAAAAAGGAATGGAAGGATAAACTGGAAGCTCTTCTCCATTTCGTGACCGACGAAATCTACCCCCGCATTAAAAGAACGGGGGAGGAAATGGACCATACCCTGGATGCCCTGGACGGACGGTATGTGGAGCCCGGACCTTCCGGCTCTCCCAATGCCGGCGGCGTCAGCCTCCTTCCTTCGGGACGTAATTTCTACGGCGTAGACCCCAGAACTCTGCCATCTCCCACAGGCTGGCAGCTGGGCGTGAAGCTGGGGGATAAGATGATTGAAAAATTCATTGCCGACCAGGGCAAATACCCTGAAAATATCGGCATGGTCCTCTGGTCCGGCCCCAATATGCGCTCCTCCGGCCAGGATATTGCGGAATTCCTCTACATGCTGGGTATCCGCCCCCGGTGGCAGAAGGGAAGCCTTAAGGTATCGGATCTGGAAGTGATACCTCTTTCGGAACTGAAACGGCCCAGAATTGATGTGACCGGTCGTATCAGCGGCCTCTTCCGTGATACCCTGCCCCAGCTGGCAGAACTCATGGACAAGGCAGTCCTTCTGGCAGCCTCCCAGGATGAATCGGATGAAGACAATTTCGTCAGAAAACATGTGAAGGAAGACACGAAGATCATGGAAGACGAAGGGGTAGATGCCGACGATGCATGGAGAAATGCGGCTTTCCGCATTTTCGGTGATGCCCCCGGTACTTACGGTGCCGGCGTGAATACGGTGCTGGACTCCAAGAACTGGCAGAATGAAGACGATCTGGCCAATGTGTATGTCCGCTGGGGCGGTCATGTCTTCGGCGGCGGAAACCGGGGTGTATTCAAGCCGGAACTCTTTAAGAAACGGCTGTCCTCTTTGGACCTCACGGTCAAGAATGAAGAAAACCATGAAAGCAATATTTTAAGCTCCGATGACTACAACGCCTTCCACGGCGGTATGATTGCGGCAGTGAAGAGCCTGGGCGGGAAAACACCGGAGTCCTACGTAGGGGACAGCACCAACCGCTCTTCCGTAGGCGTGAAGACGGTGCAGGAAGAAATGAAGCGGGTCTTCCGCAGTGAATCCATGAACCCGAAATTCATCGAAGGTCTTATGAAGCATGGCTATAAGGGAGCCACGGATTTGGCTAACCGCCTGTCCATCAGCTTCCAGTGGGATGCTACCAGCGGCGTCATGGACGACTGGATGTACGAGCAGTATGCAAAAAAATATGCCCTGGATCCCAAAATGCAGCAGTGGATGAAAAAGGTGAATCCCTGGGCCCTGCAGAATATGGCAGAAACTCTTCTGGAAGCAGACCAGCGCAAGATGTGGAATGCAGGGGATGAAATGAAGGAAGAACTGCAGCAGCTCTACCTTTCTGTAGAAGGAGAACTGGAAGACGACGGAGACGACGATGAATAGCATACCGCCTATCCGCATGCTGGTGCTCACCCTCACCGGCCGCTGCAACTTCGCCTGCCGCTACTGCTATGCGTCTGATGTGGATGCAGTGGACATGGACGAGGAAACGGCCGTGGAGGCGGTCATGATGGCCGGCGCTTCAGGAGAACGCTTTCTCCTCCAGTTTTCCGGCGGAGAGCCGCTCCTTCGTTTCCCTCTCATCAGAAAGCTGGTTCATGTGGTGGAGGAAAACCATTTCAATGCGCAGATGCAGATCCAGACCAATGGCTCCCTCCTCACCAGGGACATAGGCCGATTTCTCTATGACCATGGGGTGGGCATCGGCATTTCCTGCGACGGCAGGCCTTCTGTCATGGACAGGACCAGGCCCGTCAAGGATGGCTCCTCTTCCTCAAAGGCTGCGGCCCGGGGCTTCCGCCATCTGGCGGAAGAAGGCATTGGCACCGGCATTACCTGTGTTGTCACCGATGATATGGTGAACGACCTTCCCGGCATTGCAGACATGGCCCATTTCTACGGCAATGTACACCAGGTGGGCTTTGACATCCTTCGGGAGCAGGGAAGAGGGGAAAGTCTTCATGAACCTTCGGCCCGGGACATGGAAAAGGCACTGGAGGCGGTATACAACCGTATGGCCATGCTGGAAAAAGTAACAGGCCGCCATATCCATTTTACCCAGGAAGATCGGGTGGCTCATCTCTATGGCGGGGGAAACCATGAATTTCCCCAGTGCTACGCCATGAACGGCGAGGCTGCCTTTGTAGATGTACATGGTGTGATATACGCCTGCTCGTCTCTCATGGGACGGGAAACATACAGGCTGGGTACAGTGAAAACCGGAAGAGACCCGGACAAAGTAAGGGAAGTGGGCGCCTTTATCAAAAAGGCCATGAGCCCATGCCGCAGCTGTGAGTACTTTCCCCTCTGCGGCGGCGGATGCTTCTCAAGGTGGCTTGATAAAGAGGGCCGCGTAAGGCCTTCTGATGCAGAATGTGCCATGAAGAAATTCTTCATCCGGAAGTATCTGGAGAAAAACCGGTGAGACTGGCAAAGAGTTATTTTGTTTGGGAAACTGATGGGGAAAGGGTTCAGAGGATGGCAGCGGCTCCTGTGGGCGCAGTATATATGCTGTCTGCTGTCTGCAGCAGGCTCACCAGCCTGCCAGCTGACTAGAACACTAGCTGACTAATTAGCTGATTGGAACACTAGTACACTATCCCACCAGCTCACTACATACTATTTCTAACATACAAGGAGGATATATGAAAAGACAGGGAACATTTCCATTTACTGCCATTATCGGGCAGGATACCATGAAGAAGGCCTTAGTGCTGAATGTTGTCAATCCAAAGCTGGGCGGCGTGCTCATCCAGGGGGAGAAGGGGACGGCCAAGTCTACGGCTGTCCGTGCGCTGGCCGACCTTTTGCCGCCGCGCCGGTGCATCAAGGGCTGCCGTTTCCACTGCGACCCCGATGACCGGGCCAACTGGTGCGATGAATGCCATGAAAAATACGACCATGAAGAACCGCCGGTAGAAATGCTCCCCATGAAAGTGGTGGAACTTCCTGTCAGCGCTACGGAAGACCGCGTGGTAGGTACACTGGACATTGAAGCGGCTATCCGCGAAGGAAAGCGTTCTTTTGAAACAGGGATTCTGGCAGATGCCAATCGAAATATTCTTTATGTCGATGAAATCAACCTGCTTGATGACCATGTGGTAGATGTGCTGCTGGATTCCGCCGCCATGGGTATCAATACGGTGGAACGAGAAGGAATTTCCTACTCCCATCCCGCCCGTTTCTCCCTGGTAGGCACCATGAACCCGGAAGAAGGGGATATCCGTCCCCAGCTTTTGGACCGCTTTGCCCTTTCTGTCAAAGTGGCCGGCGAACAGGACCCGGAAAAGAGGGCCGAAATCATTAAGAGAAGACTGGCCTATGAAGCAGATCCGGAACCTTTCCTGGAACAGTGGAAGGATGAACAGGCAAAAGAAGTGCGCCGCATTGAAAGAGCCATGAAACTGCTGCCCCAGGTGACAGTTTCCAACGATATCCTTCTTCTGGCAGCCAGAATTTCCATTACCCTGGGGGTAGATGGACACCGTGCCGACATTACCCTGATTAAAACTGCTGAAACTATTGCAGCCGTGGCAGGACATACAGAAGTCACCAAAGAAGACATCCGGGAAGCTTCCAGACTGGCCCTGCCTCATCGTATGAGACGCCGTCCCTTCGAAGAACAGACACTGGACTGGACTGAAGTGGACAAGGTCATTGACGATGAAGCGTAATGTATTTCCTTTTGCCGCTATCTGCGGCATGGAAAAAGCCAAAGAAGCCATCCTCCTCACCCTGGTGAACCCCTTTGCCGGCGGCCTCCTCCTGTCCGGAGAAAAAGGCAGCGGCAAGTCCACCCTGGTGAGAAGCGCCAGGGAACTGGTGGATGCTCCCTGGGTGGAAATCCCTATCAGTGTCACGGAAGACCGGCTCTTTGGTTCCATCGATGCAGAAGAGGCTATCCGCAGCGGTCATAAAAAACTCCTTCCCGGACTGATTGACGAAGCGGATAAGGGCATTATTTATATGGATGATGTAAACCTCCTTCGGGACGATCTCCTTTCTGCGGTGCTGAACATCCGCGAAGCCGGCGGATACCGGCTGGAAAGAGACGGTCTTTCGGAGGAAAGGAAGACCGCCTTCACCGTACTGGCGGTGATGAATCCGGATAGCGGCACACTTTCCGCCTCTTCTCTTGACCGGTTCGGCCTTTTTGCAGAGGCTGACCCCTCCTGTGACGAACAGGCAAGACAGGAAATCATCCGCCGGGTGCTGGCCTTTGAAAAGGACGGCATCGCTTTCAGGGCCCAATGGCAGGAAGAAACGGAAGCCCTGAAAAAGAAAGTGGAAGAGGCTAGAAAAGCGCTGGGCAGTGTGGAAGTTTCGGATGCCATGGTGCAGCTGGCGGCAGTATATACCCTGAAAGCCCATGTGGCAGGACACAGGGCTGATATTTACCTCATTGAAGCTGCCAGGGCTGAAGCCGCTCTGGCGGGAAGAAAGTACGTACTTCCCAAGGATCTGGAAAAGGCAGCGGAATTCGTCCTGCCCCATCGCATGAGGAAAGCGGAAGAACAGCAGCCTCCGGAAGATATGAAGCCCGAGCAGCAGGAGGAAGAAAACAGACCTCCGGAAAAAGAGCCGGAACAGCCAAGCGCATCGGAAACTGAATTCAGCCATCCGCCAGAAGTCCAGCCTCCCCAGATGGATACGGAGGATGCAGATGACAGCAATCATGAGCAGAATGAAGACAATGCGCAGATGTCCAATCCCCGCGGTCAGAGCCGGGAGAGAATCGACGATGCGGACCTTCATGTGAATCTGCCGCCTATGTGGATAGAACCGTCTAAAGACAGGAAACCGAAAAAAGGAAGCGGCAAACGAAGCCTCACCATGACAGACCTCATGCAGGGCCGCTACGTAAGGGCGGAAATTCCCAGGGCCAAAACATCGGACATTGCCTTCGATGCCACCCTCCGCGCTGCAGCGCCTTACCAGAGGGCAAGACCTTCCAACGGCTGCGCTGTGGTTATCAGGAAAGAAGACCTTCGGAGCAAGGTCCGTGAAAAGCGGACCGGCAATATTTTCCTCTTTGTTGTAGATGCCAGCGGCTCCATGGGCGCCAGAGAACGAATGAAAACGGTGAAAGGGGTCATTTTCAAAATTCTTCTGGATGCCTACCAGAAACGAGACCGGGTAGGTATGGTGGCTTTCCGCAAAAAACAGGCGGAAGTTCTTCTTCCCGTCACAAGGTCTGTGGACTTTGCCCAGAAGAAACTGGCTTCCATGCCTACCGGAGGCAAGACGCCTCTGGCTAAAGGACTCCTTAAGGCGGAAGACGTGCTGGACATGCTTTACCGCCAGGATGCGAACCAGGACCCCGTGGTCATTCTCATCACCGACGGCAGGGCCACCAGTCCTCTGAACAAGGGAACCAACCCCGTCACCGATGCCATGGAAGAGGCCAAACGGATTGGCAGGAGACATATTCCTGTGGCAGTCATTGATACGGAGTCGGGCTTCATCAAACTGGGCCTTGCTAAAAAGCTGGCCAAAGCCATGGGAGCCTCCTACTTCCAGGTGGATAAAATTTCAGAAGACCAGCTCCTCCATATCTGGAGAACCGCGGCCAACAGGTAAGGCATTCCCGGTACTGCGGTACCGGGAATTTGGTTTTGACACATTTTATTTCGGCTGGAAAGGGACCGGCTGCTTCAGCCGGGCTGCCGGACACAGTCTTTCCATAGTATAATGAAGTCAATCTGTTTTCATTTTCCTGAAGAATCGTGAGGTCTTTTATGCCAATCCGTATGGTTATGCTTCTATTCTGCTGGATGATTTCTTTTCTGCCGGTACTGGCAGAGGAGGTGCCGGTCAATCTGGAGGCTACTTTCCCCTACAGCTTAAACGGGTCTGAATCCAGGCCTGCCAGTCCTGGAAGCCGGCAGCTTTTATTTATTTCCCTGGATCATTTCAACAGACCTGCCGAACCGGTATCCATTACTGTTACTCTTCCCGAAGGCCTTAAGGCTTCTGCGGGGAAGGGCTGGACAGTAGATGAGGCGGGACAGATTCACATGGATTGGACGCTTCCGGCGGACTTTGGCAATGTGTTCGAAGTGATTCCCATTACTCTTTCCTCTTCCCTTCCTGAAGGAACGGGCACTGTTTCTGTTTCCGTTACGGGCCCGGATTATGAACTTTCCAGAAATCTGGATTTCACAGTGAAAGAGACGGCCCCGGAGGAAAAGGAGAAGGAAAACAGGGAAGAGTCCTGGTATATACAGGGCGTGGTGCTTCCGGTGAATGAATCCGGCGAAATCGATGATCGCCTTTCCCCCAATACCATGGTGCTTCCTGATGTACAGCTGGAAAATATGAAGCACCGTTTGACCGGTACACCTCTGGACCGGAGTGCCCTGACGGCCAAACCGAGCACCTTCCTTCTTCTGGATATGAGAAATCCCCGGCGTGACGTGGGACAGATCCATTTCAAGGCGGAGCTGGTGGACCGGGGAAGCGGAGAGGTGAAGGAAGGGCTTCTTTCTGCATCCGGTGAGGAAGGGACGGTGCCGGACCATTCTTTTGCCACAGAAACCGATTTTTCGTTAAACGGCGGAAAAATGCAGACCGCCGTCATTCCTCTCTATGCCAATCCCTTTACCCTTTCCGAAGGGGACTATAACCTTCGAATCACCCTTTCCGACGGCGAAAGCCAAAAGATTACGGAGATTCCGCTGACGGTGGTGAAGAGCCGCAGCATGGGCATGATTTCTACAGCCCTTTCCTGTCTTTCTCTTCTGCTGGTGCTTCTTTCCTTTGGAAAAATCAAAAAGACCATGATTTCCATCGGCGCCAGGGGAGATATTGCGGCAGCCCTGTTTGCAGCGCTGGCTTTTGGCGGCGTGGTGGTGCCGGTGACCCTGGCCGGCGATTTCCTTCATGTAATTCTTGGACCTTTTTCGGGCCTGGTGACCGGGCTTTTAAGCGGTGTGGTGCAGTACATGCTCCTCATGTCCCTTCTGGTTCTTTTTAGGCGCCCCGGGGTGACGGCTCTTTTCTTCCTGATCCGCTGGCTTCTTTCCGCTGTACTTTTTGGACGGGTCACACCGGTAGGAATCCTTCTGGCGGCCTTTTCCATTGTGGTCATCGAAGGAGCTCTTTACATAACCGGCTTTTACAGGAAGAAAACATTGACCTTGCCTTACGGCCTTTTCATTTCCCTTGTGCTGGGCCTGTGCGACGCGGGGATTACTTTTGTAAACATGCAGCAGCTTATGCTTTTCTACCGGCTTTATTACGCGGACTGGTTCATCGGTCTTTACATGGTGATTAACGGCCTTCTCTACAGCAGTCTGGGAAGTTTCCTGGGCTGGAAGACGGGGAGCCGCTTAAGGCAGGTGATGGGATCATGATACTGGATATCAGGGATTTCTCCTGCCGTTACCTTTCAAGAAAGAAGGAAACCATCAGCCATCTGGATTTGTCGGTGGATGAAGGGGAAATGGTGCTCCTGGCCGGACGGTCGGGATGCGGGAAATCGACCCTTATCAAGGCGGTGACGGGCCTTCTGGAGGATGCAGAAAAGAAGGGCGCCATGACGCTGTGCGGCAGGGATATTTTCAGCATGACGCCTGAAGATATCGGTCTTATAGCAGGCACGGTATACCAGACTCCGGACGACCAGCTCTTTGCCATGACTGTGGCAGACGAGACAGCCTTTGCCCTGGAAAACCGGGGAGAAGAGCCATCGGTGATCCGAAGGGAAGTGTCAAGGGCTTTAGAGAAGGTGGGCCTTTCGGGCATGGAAGACAGGAGCATTCATGCCCTTTCCGGAGGACAGCGTCAGCGGCTGGCCCTGGCGTCCATTCTCGTCACCCATCCAAAGCTCCTCATTCTTGACGAGCCGGTGAGTCAGATGAATCCGGAGGGAGTGAAGGATTTTCTCGCCCTTCTTCACAGTTTGAATGAAAAGGACCACATGACCATTTTCATGGTGGAACACCGGGTGAATGAGCTGGCTGCCCATTTTCCAAGGCTCTGCATTATGGACAGGGGAAAATTGGTGTATGACGGTCCTACGGAAAAAGCGTGGAATGAAATGGGGGATACCGAAGCCTACGGCATCCGGGAACCCCAGATGGTGAAGCTGGCCCGGCGCCTTCATCTGCCGAAAGCTTCCTCGGACAGGAAAGAGACGGTTATGGAAATCCAAAAGGCAGGAATTTCCTTTCGGCCCCATGTGGAACCGGCCCGGCCCAACCCTTTGGGAGACGTGATTCTGGAAGGGAAGGACATTCATTACACCTATCCAGGAGCAGCGGAGGAGACGCTGAAGGGGATTTCCTTTACCGTGAAAAAAGGGAGCATTACAGCCCTCATGGGCTTTAACGGTGCCGGCAAATCCACCCTTTTAAATCTTCTGGCCGGTCTCCTTTCCCCTTCCTCCGGGAAAGTGCTTATCCATGGAAAACCGGCGGAACAGGAAAGGCACCATGTGGGGTTTATGCGGCAGGAAGCGGACCTGATGCTGCTGACTGATTCGGTGGAAGAAGAACTGACCTGGAACAACAAAGACATGACAGAAGAGGAGCTGGACAAACTTCTCCATAAGCTCCATCTGGCCCACTACCGCCATGATTTTCCCCTGGCCCTTTCCAAGGGGCAGAGGCTCCGGGTGGTATTCGGCGCCCTTCTGGCCCGGAAGGATAATGACCTTCTCATTCTGGATGAGCCTACCACCGGACAGGACCAAAAGAGCCTTACGGATATCCGGGACATGCTGCGCCTGGCCGCAGAAGAGGGAAGAACCATTTTCCTCTGTACCCATGACATGGAGCTGGCGGCGGAGCTGGCAGAAAAAGTCTATGTACTGAAGGCAGGGCGCATCATCGCAGCAGGCAGTCCCCACTGCTTGTTCAGCAGCCGGCAGCTCATGAAGGAAAGCGGACTGTCCCTGCCGCCTATGATGGATGTATCGGAGGACCTTGCTATCGAACCCTGCGTAACCATAGAGGAGGTGATGGCCCATGTCATTCAGACAGACCTTTGAAGGGAGCGACAGGAAATCAGTGATTTCCGCTTTGGACGGCAGGACGAAGCTGTCCTTCCTTCTTCTCTACGCCTTTATGATGATTATTGTGGACAATGGACGAAGCCTTTTCATCCTTTTCACCCTAACCCTTCTTTTTCATTTTTTAGGAAAAACGCCGGTGTATAAATGGAAAGTGCTTTCTATTTTTCTCCTGCTGGGTCTCTGGGGTTCTATTTCCAGCCAGGCCCTCTTTTTCAGCCAGAATCCAAGGACGCCTCTCATTATGCTCATTTCTCCCGGATTTCCCTTGCTGGGATCTTTGACCGGCGGCCTTTATATTTACCGGGAAGGCATTATTTACGGCGCTGTCCAGGGTATGCGCACGGCATCCATGATTTCCCTGGGCCTTCTGGTGTGCTGGACCAGCGATCCCAGGGATCTTCTCAAAGGACTCACTGCCTGGCACCTGTCGCCCCAGGCGTCCTTCATGCTGGTAACGGCCATCCGCTTCTTTCCCATTCTGGCGGCAGAGGCGGGGGAGGTCATGACGGCCCTGCAGCTTCGAAGCGGTTCTGAAAAGGGAAGGCATCAGGTGCTGCGGCACATTCCCTACATGATCAAACCCCTGCTGGCCCGCTGTCTGCGCCGGGCCCAGACCCTGTCTCTTTCCGTCACCAGCCGGGGCCTTTTCCTGGCCAAAGAAAGGAAGGGCCCGCCCTGGAAAGGAAGAGAAAAAGGGGTTTCCCTTCTGTTCCTCCTGTTTGTACTTTTCTGCGGTGCCTCCAAGGTACTCTATATCCTTTCCCAAAAGGGGATTTACTTCGGTGCTCTGCGCATCATTTATGACTGGACGAAATGGTATCTATGAAACAGTGGAAAACGACAGGCCTTTTCTTTCTCCTCTTTGCTACCTGGCTCACTCTGTTCTGGGTGACCGGAAGCCGCACGCCCTGGCAGATGTTTACGCCCCGCAATCAGGACGATGGCATTGTAGTGCCGCTGGGGGAAATGGCCGGAAGAAATTACGACCGCATGGGCTTTGAAGGGGGAGAAATCCGCTATGTACCTTCCGGTGGATGGCTGGTAGGTACGGCCAATGGAGAACTTCGCCTTCTATCCAAAGAGGGCGGGGAGAAATGGAGCCATCCCATAGGAAGCGGACTCATCCGTTCCCTCTCTCTTTCGCCTGACGGGAAAAGGGTGTATGTAGGAGAAAAAAGCCCCGACGGATACCTCTATGCCATGAACACCTCTTCCGGCGACATCCTCTGGAAATTCAAGGGGTTTGACGTCATCGGCGGCGAACCGGATATTCGGGCGGATCCCCAGACCATTCATATTTCCACCGACAGGGAAGGAAATATATATGCTGTCTTTTATCGCTTTACCATAACTGACAGTGGACAGCGGGGCTACCTGAGCCGGGTGGTTTCCTTCACCCCTTCAGGAGAAGAAAGATGGCGCTTTCCCAAAGACCATGCCATGGACGGCTGGGTGAACTGGGGCGAGATTTCACAAGACGGCAGCTCTTTTGCCTTTGGAACCGCCAATTATGATAAATCAAAAATAGAAAATCTGGAGTATAATAAAAACATATATGTGCTGGATGGCAGGGATGGTACATTGCTTCACAGCACGGTCATAGACACAGCGCCCCATTTCGGATCGGTGACCATGAGAAACGGGCCGGTGTGGTCGGAAGGGGGGAATTATCTTTCCACCATCACCAGCGACGGCAGGGCCTTCCTCTTCGACAAAGAGGGCCATATCCTCTGGCAGCGCACCCTGGCGGAGCCTAAGGAAATGAACGGCACCTGGTTTTTCGCAGCCGGAAGGGATGCCCTTTTTGTGCCGGAAGGGGTGATCTTCGACACCATCAACACCTTCAGCCGGGATAACTGGCAGATGCCATCCCCGGTGATTCACCCCTCCAGCAACAGCCTCTTTTTCTTTGACCTTTCCGGCACCTTCCGCTGGAAATACAGTACCGGCGGTGAAATCGAAGCTCTCGATGAAGCCGGAGGAGTGGCAGCGCTAGCCGTGGGAAGAAATGTGAGAAATCACGATTATAAAGCCCACGGCGCCGAAGCAGTGAACCTTGCTGACGGCAGCCGCATCTGCCGCTTCCACACTGCCGGCCCCCTGCAGAACATAGCCATCTCCGATGACGCTAGTCTCATGGCAGGCATCGAAGTGCCGGCAGTAACGCCGGAAGGAAGCCTCCTTGGAGCGTACCGGCTTCATATATGGAAGATTGCGGAGCAGTCTTAGAACCGACCTTTTCGGGAGGAGAATGTTTATTCATGCCGCATGACGTAGGCCGCCGATTGGCGGTCAGGACCGCGATGGAGCATCCTA
>ULTZ01008132.1_pt1 | contig 40624 bp, 20 predicted proteins | sample 1957981 | NCBI WGS metagenome assembly ULTZ01 (sample SAMEA4835745, study PRJEB28245) | human gut metagenome | biome: gut microbiome; material: fecal sample | place: Denmark | collected 2008
CACTGCATGATTGCCGCATCACGCGAAATGTCGGATGAACCTTAAATTTTTTATTCGCTCTACAGATAATCCTGGTTGAGCTGCTGATAACGAATATTGCCCTAAATTCATGGTGCGAAGTAATTCTCCCAGCCATATTTTTGCAAACTTTTGCTTGGGATAGCAAACAATCGCATGTTCAGTAGCCCAGAACTTTCCACAGACATAATTGATATTACCACACAATGCTCCTTGTCTACCAACAAGAATGTAATCACCATCATTTGAATATTGGTGATAATAACCGCGGAGGCCATTACCACCATATACTGGATATTTACCAGTGTCTGTAATATCCATGGTTGTAAGATTTGTGCCGCTTTGCAAATTTATCATATCTTTGATGCGGCAAACCTTCCATCTTTTCGGTACATCCCCAATCCACTCAATCTCAGAAGGAACAAGTTCTGCCTCAGGATTTAATCCTTTGGTGACAGCCTCGGTTATGACGGACTGTTTGTAGTCAGTAAGCTGTGCTATCATTTGCTCTTGTAGTTCAACCAAAGAATCTATTTCTGCGCATTTTTTGTCAAGGTACGAGGCTATGGTTAATTACTCAGCAGGAGGGGGTATTACAACAGGAAATGTGTAGAATTGTTCAGGGTACAATCGTAAACGACTATCGATAACGCCACGTGACATCGTTTTGAATGCTGATGGATAGCCGTCAGTACGCAGGAGGTAGTGAAAATACTTCTTGCAACAATCCTTGCGGAACTTAAACACACAATATGCAGGACTTACTATACCGTCATAATCAGATACAGCATAACTGCCATTCCAAGCAAGCATGATGTTCATTACAAAGTCACCTTTGTGAACTTCTTTGTAATCATCATACGATTCAGCAATGTGTGAATCTGCTAAATCGGTTTCGCTCTTTGGACGAATACCGAAATATTGAGAGACACTAAGTAAAGTCTTTCCTTGGCAGTCTCTTTCATTTCTTTCAGAGAACAGAGCCTTCATCCTTTCGGTTTCCCAATTGCTTGGAATCCTCCCAATCCACTCAATACCGCTATCTTTATATTCTCTTGTCATTCTTATCTACTTATGAATTAAGAAATTCCTTCATCAATTCACTATCTTTTTGCTCCAACTTCTTCAGCGTTTGAAAAATCTCACTGCTGGGTTTCAGCGGTGTGTAACGATAGAACTCACGAGTAAAGGGAATCTCGTAGCCGATGCGGGTCTTCTCTTCGTCCACATGATAGTCGGGTGCATAGGGAGCCACATTCCTTGCCAGATATAAACCCTGGTCTTCCTTCCACGGAATAATTTCGGTGTCAGCGAGTTCGGTATCCCAAACGTATGTTCGTACACGCAAGTTGAACGGATCTTCATAGACCTCTTCTGCAGTCTCGTCTTTTATACCTAGGTGTTGGCGAATCTTTTTCACCTGTGCCTTTGTAACCTTCAGTCCAGCCTTATGTTTGATTTTTTGGAAAAAGTCACGGTCTGTCATGCGTTGCCCGGGATAATAGACACGATAGCCATCTATAAACAGTTGCATGGTCATACGGTCAGACTCAGACAACTTCGCGCTTTCATCAGGCATTTCAGGATTTTCATATACCAAGCGCAATGGACGGTCAATAAAAACCTTACGATATTTGAAATCGTCGTTGTCTTTCACACGACTCTCCACCTGAACTTCTACGCCATCAGCCGTAGTGCCCTTATAGACAAAGTCATTGAAGCCGTGATAGGCCTGCATGATGAGGTTACGGCAGAAGTCGGAGATCTCTACACGCTTATTGCCGAGAGGCTTACGACGTTTCTCGTAGCACTGACTGGCATCGATGAGCTGTACCTTGCCCTGACGTTCCGCACGCTTGTTTTTGGTAACTACCCAAACGTAGGTTGCAATGCCCGTGTTATAAAACAAGTCGGTTGGTAACTGGACAATGGCCTCCAGCCAGTCGTGGTCAAGCAAATACCCACGGATGTTGCTTTCCCCACTTCCCGCATCACCCTTGAAGAGCGACGAACCATTCTGAATGATGGCCATACGGCCTTCATCCTTCAACTTCGCCACACCATTCAGCAAGAACAACATTTGTCCGTCACCTATGGCAGGCAATCCAGGTTCAAAACGACCGGCACCGCCCAATTTGAACTCTTCTTCCACCTTTTGGCGTGAAGGCTTCCATTCGATACCAAATGGGGGATTGGAAATGATATAGTCGAATTTGTACCCGGCAAACTGGTCATCACCAAGCGTATCACCCTGACGCATGTTATCGGCATTGCCACCACGAATCAGCGTATCAGCCTTGGCAATGGCAAAAGTTTGGTTGTTCAACTCCTGACCATAGCTCGTTATTTCTGCATCGGGATCAATCTGCTTGAAACGATCGTGCAGACACGACAGCATTTGACTCGTTCCCATCGCCATATCATAGTCGGTGGCAATGATACCTTCTTCTTCCAATCTGGCCTCATCGTCGCCAATCAGCAGCTCTGCCATGAGGTTGATGATGTCACGGGCGGTAAAGTGTGCTCCAGCCTGTTCATCATAACTCTCAGAGAACTTGCGGACAAGTTCCTCGAATATATAACCCATATCGACGCTTGAAATCTTGTCGGCACCGAGATAGGCTTTTGTTGTACAGAACTCCTTGATGACAAGGTAAAGCAATCCATTATCGGCCATCTTGTCTATCTCTTTTTGGAACTCCATACGGTGAATAATGTCGATAACGTTCTCTGAGAAATGGTTCAGGTAAGACTCAAAATTGTCCTTGATGTTGTCTGCGTCGGCCAACAGTGTATCAAAGGTGAAACGGCTCAGGTTGTAGAACTTCTGTCCGGCAGCACGCTCCAAGAAGCCCCGCTTCATTTCGATTTTCTTTTCGTCCAATTCCTTATTGGTTTCTAAAACCTTTTCACGAGTTGGTGCCAGTGTGTCTTCAAAACGTTTGATGACACACATGGGAAGAATTACGTTGCCGTACTCGTGGGGCTTGTAAACTCCCACTAGCTTGTCTGCAATCGCCCAAATCAGGTTGGCTTTCTCTTGAACGTTGACAGTTGTCTGCTGTTGTCTATCGTCTATACTCATATCAGTGTGATCTTATATTTTCTTATATCGAGCAAAATACGGATATTTTGTATTTGTTCTCTTATCTGTGTTGGGGCTGATTTCTGTCAACTCCATTTTCCCGGAGTCCCACGAGGTGAGTTTAACATAGCACTCTTCACAATGCCAGATGCCATCTTCATCTTTTACTGGCACAAACTCACGATTCAGATATTTATTTGTGCCATCTTCCTCGCTTTTTTTAGGTTCTTCACGTTGAAGTTCATTGCATAGCAGCAAGTTCACTTCTTTATCATCATGCTTTGGTATATACTCGGAAAACCAAATGATAACCTCACATATCTGAAGGGTAAGCCCAAAGATAATGAATCTTGATTGAGCTGCTCTGAAAATACCTTCGTTTTTTTTCGTTATAAAATAATGAATCTCCCGGTCGCGCGCAAGTCCGGAACGGCTATCCTGACCTCGGACAGCTCCAATCCTGCAGGATAAGCACCGTCCCCGCTGGGAGCAACACTAATCCTACAGGATAAGCACTTTCCCGCCCGGGGACAGTACTTATCCTGTAGGATTAGTGTTGTCCTCGGGCGGTATCGGCGTTTTTCCTGACGTTTTGCTACTTTCCCCTACCGCGCGCACGTTATTTCGCGGGTGGAGGCTCCGATGCCTTCCCCCTCCACGGTCAGCGTGGCCGTTCCGGTTCCGCCGTCGCTCTGGAGGAGAATCTGCGCCAAGCCGTTGAACGTCTTCATATGGTAGGTGCGGGCGTTACGGTCCGTCGGACGCTCGTCCTCCTTGTAGGCCGGGTCTCCGTTGCCCACGCCGAGTATGCGTACCGGGCCGTCCACCGTCAGCTTGAGCGAAACGCAGGCGGCTGGGGTGAAGTTCCGCTTCCCGTCCTGAAGTTCTACGCGGACGACCGCCACGTCACGGTTGTCCGCGCATATCGTGTCACGGTCCGCGTCCAGCAGGATGCGCCGCGGCGCTCCGGCGGTGCGCACGGTGCGGACCAGCAGGCGTTTTCCGTTCCGATAGCCGACGGCCTTCACCGTCCCGGGCCGGTAGACCGTCTCCCACGACAGATAGCCGTTCTCCGGCATCGGCTTGCGTCCCAGTTTCTTTCCGTTGACTATGAGTTCCACCTCGTCACAGTTGCTGTACGCCCATACACTCACGCTGTCCCCTTCGTGTCCTTCCAGATTCCAGTGGGGGAAAATGTGCAGCACGGGCTCGTCCGTCCACCACGCCTTCAGGTACCATGCCTCATCCTTCGGGAATCCGCAGTAGTCGAAGATTCCCTTGTACGAGCCGGTCTGCGGATATCCGATGGGGTTCGGCTCGCCGCGGAAGTCGAATCCTATCCAGTAGAACAGCCCTCCGAGCCAGGGACGTTCGTCGTAGAACCTCCATCCCCGTCCGATGCGGTTCAGCGTTCCGTCCTTTTCGTCAGGGGGGCGGTTGAGTGTGGCTATGTGTCCCTCCTTCGTGTTGTCGTAATAGATTCCCCTCGTTCCGCATCCGGAGATTTCCTCTGTGCCGATACCGATGCGTTTGGGGTATTCCGTCCGGTATTTGTCTATCGGGTTCTGGAGGATGTAGTTGTAGCCCGCCACGTCCGCGGGTATCAGCACGGACGGACCTCCGGCGGAAGCCACGGTCATGAGCCGCGACGGGTCGAAGCGGTGGCAGTATGCACGCATGGAGGCGACGACACGCTCTCCCTGTCCGCTCCATTCCATCCCCCATTCCTCGTTGCCCACGCTCCATAGGATGATGCTCGGATGGTTCCGGTCCCGTTCTATCATGCGTTTCAGCAGGCGGACATGTTCCTCGTTGACCCCGGTCAGGCGGTTTTCTTCGATGACCAGGATGCCCAGACTGTCACATGCGTCCAGCAGTTCCGGAGTCATGGGATTGTGCGAAGAGCGGTAGGCGTTGCATCCGAATTCCTTGAGACGTTTCAGACGGAAAGTCTGCAGCGCGTCGGGAACTGCGGCCCCGGTTCCGGCGTGGTCCTGGTGCATGTTCACTCCTTTCAGCTTCAGGGATTTCCCGTTCAGCAGGAATCCCCGGTCCGCGTCGAAACGGATGTCACGTATTCCGGTGGTGGTCATGTAGGTATCCACGAGCTTTCCGTCACGTAATACTTCTGTGCGCACCTTGTAGAGGTAGGGCGTGTCCACGCTCCACAATCTTGGATTGTCTACAGTCAATTCAGTGGAGATTGTCTGCATGGTTTTCGGTGCCAGCGGACTTCCCTCCTGTTCGTAACTCTTCACTTCTCTGCCTTCTCTGTCAAGCAGCGTGTGGCGCAGACGGTAGGAGGGAATCGTCTCCGTGCCGGAATTCTCCATTGTCGTCTCTATGGTGAGCGTTGCCCGATCATACGGCTCTTTGAGCGTACTGCGGACGAATGTGCCGAATGGGGCCACATGGAGCGTAGATGTCTTGTTCAGCCAGACATGGCGGTAGATTCCCGCCCCTTCGTAGAACCATCCCTCTTCCATGGTTGCGTCCGCGCGGACGGTAATCAGGTTCTCTCCTCCGTAGTTCAGGTATTCGGAGATGTCATACACCTGAGTGGCATATCCGCTGGGTTCTCCGCCCAGATAGAATCCGTTCACCCAGACGCGGGAGTCGCGGAAGATGCCGTCGAACTGCAGGTAGATGTACCTGCCTTTATCCGTCTCCGGGATGGCTATAGTCTTGCGGTACCATCCCACGCTCGTCTCGGGATATTTGTGCCCGACGGTCTTGTAGCCGTGGCTGTGGCTGGCATCTTTGGAATAGGGCATATCCACCACCCAATCGTGCGGGACATCCACGCGCTTCCAACCCGAAGCGTCGAATTTCGGTGAGTATGGTCCCGTGTTGTGTACGGATGCGGCTTTGGTGAGGTAGTTGAAGGCTTCCGTTCCGCACCCGAAGTCCTTTTCGGGCGATGCGGCGTTCCCGAAGGCGAATTGCCAGTCCTCGTCAAGCCGGATCCGTTCGCGCTGTGCCCGGATGATGGTGCTGTGTCCCAGCATACAGAACAGGACGGCTGCGGCCAGAATGCGGGTAGTCAGTTTCTTGTGACTCATGCTCATTTGAATGTCCAGTATTTGAATTCGATTTGTTTTCCCTTCAATATGAAGAACAGGTCGGCTGTTCCTTTTATCTTTGCCGAAGGCTTGCATTCCAGAACCTGCATCTCCGTATTGTTTATATTGACGGAGGCGAGAAGTTCGCCTTCCGGAGTACTGCGGCGTACTTCGATCGTTCCCTGTCCGCAGGCTTTCACCTGCAGCGTGGAAGGAGCTTTCCCGAACTTTACTCCTCTTACACAAAGGATGCCTGTTTCGCCGGAGACGGTCGCCGCCAGCATCTCGCCGGGCTCTTCCCCCTGTACGAACCGGATTTTCTGAGTGGCTGCAGCGGTGGATGCCTGTTGGATGGCGGACGGGTCGAGCGGCTTTATCTGTTCCACGCCTTTCAGTGTCTGGTTCCCCATGTGGATGTCGAGGTTCTTTTCGTCCACCTTGATTTCATCTACGCAAATATTACGGAACCCTCCGTCCGTATTGTAACTGTGCTGCAGACTCATCGTGTGGTAGAAAATGTACCATTTCCCTCGGTATTTTTCCAGATGGGTGTGGTTGTTGCTGAAATCGAAGCCGTATTCTCCCGGATTTTTCAGGTAATTGTGACGGTATTCCCAGCTGCAGCTGTCAAGCGGATTCTTGCTGGTCATGTATGTCATGCAGCAGGTGGTCGGCTTTTCGGTCGGGAAAGGCCAGTCGCTGTAGTCCTGCCAGTCGGTATTGTATGTATATACATAAGTCCCGTTGATGAAGTTCAGTTCATTTGCCTCAAAATGATGGGGAGCATAGATGGGTACTATCGGGCTGTCAATGCTTGTCATGTCTTTTCCTAACCGCATGATGCGTGCGCATGACCCGCCTACGGCCAACCATCCGATACCTTTGTCGTCAATGACGGCTCCGGGGTCGAAAGGAACCCTACAGTCACCCAACTCGGGATTGTTCCCGTCGATGAGGCTTTTGTCGAGCGGGCTGGACCACGGACCGACAGGAGAAGTGGAGGTCAGTACGGCAGTGCCTACTCCACTGTTGGAAAAATAGAGGTAAAAATGTGTCTTTCCGTCTTTTTCTTTCCGTTTGACGATGGACGGAGCCCATGATGCCACAATCCATGGCGCGATGCTGTCTGTCTTGATCAGACCGTGATAAGTCCAATTCACCATGTCGTCCGTTGACATCATGACCAGTGTTTTGATGTGTTCATACGTGTTTCTGCCGTCACGTCCCACTGCTTCATATTGTTGCTGGTCGTTTGTGCCGTAGACGTACAGTCGTCCGTCGTGGACGATTGCTGTCGGATCGGCGGTAAACATGAAATCCAATATCGGGTTCGCGTCTTTTGAAGTCAGTTTTGGAGAAACTTCCGGAACGACAGGCATGTATTTGAAATTGTCAAAGTCCGCATATCCTTGCCCTTCGGCGAAAAGTCCCAGATAGACACCGGTGAACCCTCCGTTGGTCTCAGTGCTCAAATAACGGGTATTCATACGTCCTGCTTCAGTGTAATGTATGCCGTCTGTAGAATAAGCCAGGGTGTATGTGGCCGCATCTCCTTTGATTCTCAAATAAATGAAATCATCAGGCACCTGGCAGATATCCTTTTCGTAGCAGAGTTCGCTCAGGCGGTAGCGCAGCTTCAGCTTGTTCTCGGAAACGAACAGGTCATAGTGGGCGGAAGGACAAAGGTAGACAGTCATTCCGGCGTTTCCGTTTCCTCTTGCCTGCATTCTTGTGGTGGCCTGGAAATCGATGTCTTCCTGTCTGCGTCCCACGAATGTTGGTGAACAGCCGTAGTCATCCAGTTTTTTTTCGCTTCCTTTTATGCGGAGGAATCCGTTTTTCTCCGTGAGCGAATAGTTTTTTTTGTCTGGGATGCCAATCCAGTTCCATTCCGCTCCTAACTGCGGATTGTTGAAATCCCAGTCCGGACTGTTTTTGACGGTGGTTTGGGGAAGTGTCTTGACATCTTTCATATCCAGATTGATGGTACCGTCTCCGTTTACGACAGGCCATCCGTCTTCATTCCATGCGACGGGAGCCAGAAATGTTTCGCGTCCCAGCACGTGGTGCTGTCCGTTTTGCGTGCGGAAACCGAGGCATACCAGCCACCAGGAACCGTCGTGTGCCTGCACCATATCGGCATGGCCGACTCCCTGTATCGGATTGTTTTCTGCGTTCTGGTTGATGTGGGTCAGAATCGGATTGGCAGGATTGCTCTCATACGAGCCTCCGATGTTCCGGCTGCGGGCGATGGTCACCTTGTGCCCGTATTCTGTTCCGCCTTCGCTTATCATCAGGTAATACCATCCGTTCCGTCTGTAGATGTGCGGTCCTTCGGGGAAACGTCCTCCTGTGCCTCCCCATATACGCTTCGATTCGGAAAGCTGCTCTCCTGTCTTCGGGTTGATTTCGCAGAGCCAGATGGCACCATCGGGATTGCTCACCAGATAGCAGTGGCCGTTTTCGAAATAGAGTGAAGGGTCGATGCCTCCCTGTCTGATCCAGACAGGGTCCGACCATTCTCCATACGGGTTATCGGTATATACCAGAAAGTTTCCCCTGTCTGAAGTGTTGGTTGTAATCATATAGAAAGTACCGTCATTGTAACGGATAGTGGGTGCGTAGATGCCGCCCCACATGTTTCCTCCTTTGATTTTCAGTTGGGATTCCCGGTTCAGCACGTGCCCGATCTGTTCCCAGTTCACGAGGTCCCTGCTGTGGAAAAGAGGAACTCCCGGAAAATATTCGAACGAGCTGTTCACAAGATAGTAGTCTTCTCCTGCCTTGCAGATGCTCGGATCGGGATGACATCCGGGAATGACCGGATTTTTATATCCTTGTGCAAGGCTATTTTCTGTTGTCAGGAACAATAGTGTGATCAGATAGAATGCCAGTTTCTTCATGTTTCTTGGTCTTGTTTTCGGTGAAAAGACAAAGGCACATCGGCACACAGCCTGCGAGACAGTAGTTTGAAGGCCTATGTGTCTTTGTGCCTTTGTGCCTTTGAGTTTAAGATTTATCTCAGTATGGATATTGTCCTCTTTCCGCTCCTTCTTTCAGCTGGTTGTACACAGTCTGCAGCAGTATCGTTCCGGTACTGCGGTCAAACAGCCCTCCATGTTGTATATCCCATAAGAAAGGAGCCAGTCCGTTGTTTTTAGCTTGTTCTGTAACATAGCCTGTGAAGTAGCCTTGTGACTCATGACAAATCTCTTGAAGTGAATCGACTGGGTGTGTGCGGTACATGGAGCAGTATTCTCCCAATACGAGAGGTATCCCTTTGTCCACAAATTTCTTTTTCATCTTGTCGAACTGTTTACATACGTGCTCTTCCTGCCATCCTTCGTCGATGGGTCCGTATTGGGCGTACGGCTTTCCCCAGAAATAAGTGCTGGTCTCCTCTTCTTCATTCAGACAGAAATTGAACGGGTCGTAATAGTGTACTTCCACGATTGTACGTGCAGAAACAGTATCTTCCGGCAGCTCCATCCACATGTCCGTTCTGTTGATGTCGGTCCGCGGGCCTTGGATGACAAGATTGCGGTAAAGGTTGTTTCCGCCGGTTCTTCTTACGGCATGCACAAACGCCTGTTCGTATCTGTTGAGGACTGCCATGTCTTCACGGCTTTCCACTACCGGTTCGTTTGCTCCCGCGAAAAGCAATCGTCCGTCGTAGTCTCTGAATGTGGTGGCTATCTGTGTCCATAATTTATATACTTTCGCTTCCACTCTTGCAATGGAATCGGAGGTCATCATGGAAGCATCGCAGGAACCTTCCATCCATCCTCCGTCCCAGTGGATGTTTATGATAGTGTACATGTCTGCATTCATGCAGTAGTCCACCACTTCCTTGACCCTGTTCATCCAGTCTGGTTTGATGGTTATGCCGTCAGCTTCCAGATACTGGTTCCATGAGCAGGGGACACGGATGGCATTGAAGCCCCAATCTTTCATTTGGTTAATGATTTCTTGAGTCGTGGTCGGTGCTCCCCAGGCATTTTCACCGCCTGTGGCTTCCAGTGTGTTTCCCAGATTGATTCCCATCTGGATGGACTTGATGGTTTCGATGGCATCCTTTTCCATTCCCACAGGGTAAGTCTCCGCATTCTTTGAGGTCTGAGTGACTGTGTACTGACGGATATTTCCGCCTGCGTTCATGGTTATGGTTGCTGTACGTCCCGCATCAGTTGTATTCCTTTCTACCGCGATTTTAATGTATTGTTCGTCAGTCGGGTCGCCTGATACATTTGACAAGGTACACCAGGGTTGGTCGCTTGACAGGCTCCATCCCGTATTGGAGTAAAGCTTCGCCATGACGAATGTCTGTCCGTAGCCGAACGTGATGCTTGTCGATTCTTGTCCGTCAATGCTGAGCGAGAAAACCGCTCCGTCCACTTTGTCGTCCTTGCAGGACTGTAGTCCAAGGACCATTGTCATAAGGAGCAGAAAAAGGTATGTTGTTTTCGTTTTCATATATTTTCAGTTTATATGGTTAATCTTCTTCTTGCTTGATAGGAATAATCCGGATATTGTCTACATATATTTCTATATTTGTGGCTTTAGTAAGACCAGGATAATTAATATAGAAATTCAATTCGTCACTAATCTTGTTGTTCAGGAACTCACCCCAGGTCTTTTCTTCTACAAGCTTTGTTAACGGAATGCAGCATTGCATCCACTTTCCGGTTTCACTTTCTTCTGTAAAACTGTTGATGGGTACATAGTTCTCTAATGTAAAGTATGGATTACCCCCCGTATCATTGCCGTTGGGATGTCCCATTGAAATTTGGATGACCGGGCCATCCATAGGTAATTCCAGATAACATTCAAATTGGAGTTCCAGTTCAGAAATCTGGGTGTATGATGGAATAACATCGGTTAAAGGCCATTTTGCTGTATTGATGAATTGTTTCCACCACCATTGGTTGCTGGAGTCAATCGTACCTTTGGCTCCTATGCAATTGCCGGTTGAAACATATGGCGGATTTATTCCGTCTGCTACAAACGGAGGATCAGTTCCCCAGCTGAAGCTACCGATTCCATCATAATCTATTATTACATTTTCTATTGGATAGAATATTTCTTCCATCTCAGTCGTTCCGCCTATTGATGTGATGGTAATATGACCGGAATGTGTAGGTGCTTGTGGCATGATAAACGTAAGTTCATCGAAACTTTCAGAAACTGTTACATCCTCTCCCGGAACTTCAAATTCTCCGTTTATGTTGATGTTTGAAACTTCTATGAAGTTTTGGCCAGTTATTGTTACTTCACTTCCGACTACCGGCATTATAGAACTGATATTTGTAATTATAGGTTTGGGCCCGTTCGGTTTAAACTCTATGCTTGCATCGTCTGTGTAGCAATCTAAAATAATCCATCCATCTTGAGTCATTTGGTCTCCCACTGCAAATGTAAGCTCCTCAAAATCGCTATTAATTTGATAGTCAGTTATTTCTTGAGTCACATTAACAGAGTCTGTCGTGTAATAAAGATGCTGTATCTCATAAAAATTAGCACCGATCAGAGTGATGGAATCACCAGGCTGTAGTGGGTAGGTGGCGGCAATTCGGGTTATACTCGGTCCTGGTGAAAGCACATGTAGCGGAAACACGGCAGTTCCATGATTTGTAACGATACGCAATTCGGCCGGTAGTTCCGGATTGGGACCGGATAGTTTAAAATCCTCATCGTATGGGACTGAAATAATCAGACTTGTAGGGGTTGAATATGTAGAATTAAAACTGATTTCTTGTCCATTGATATAGACTTCCATAACACCGCTTAAATTTTCTCCGATAACTGCAATCATTGTTCCCGGATTTACATCCGTAAATGTACTGTCTGCTAATGCAGGATCAGTGAGTCGGATATATTTGATGACAGGCGTTCCGTTTCCATCTCCTTCATTATTTTTACAGGAAGTGGTGGTAAACGCAAAGAATATGGTCAACAATAGTAGGCTTGACCATCCATTTTGGATTATTGTATGAATTATTTTTTTCATAATCTTTTTAGTTTATTCGTTAAAAGTATAAGGAACCGGTTCTTCTCTCAACAATGGATTCTGGATAACGTCAGATTCCGGATAGGGAAGGAATATATCATTATCTGTGATGTTAATTTCTACAGTTGGAGCTGTCCAATGGTCTGGTCCTTCTTGAAAATTACCTTCTGAATCTCGGTTTCCGAAATGTAAATATCCTTGTTTGTCTTTTATAGTGACATCTGCTCTATATCCTCGTTTCTGATTGTTGAAATAGGATAACATTTTTTGAGGTTGCCAGCAATACCATGACACCATATCATACCAATTGCTGAATTCCGCACAATGCTCTATTCTCCGTTCTTTGATGATGTCATCAAATGTAATGGAAGATTTTCTCCAACTCCCTTTTCCGTTAAATCCTCTGTAGCGTACTTTGTTGAAATATTCCAGTCCCGGTCCTGAACTCAAGGACTCGTTGTTACCTAAACAAGCTTCCGCATAGGTCAAGTATACATCTGCCAGGCGCAGGATATAGGTGTTGAGGGGTGAGTTCATGGCAGCTACATAACCGTCGTTGTCATCATCCGGTCCTCCCGGTACTCCTTTTTTTATAGGCGTTCCGGTTCCTGTATAGGTATACCCTCCGTCTGCCATACAAATATATGGATAATAGGACCCGTTGGTGAAAAACGTTGCGTTTCGACGTAAAGTATCTGCCAGTTCATATTGTTCGAGCATGTCTATACCGCCATAAAAGCCTGACCAGGCATTTACTCCTCCTACTACTTCTGGAGAAAAAGAGAGTTCAGACAATAAAGTGTTACAAACTCCCCATTCTCCCAGCGGTACCCATTGCATGGCAAGCAATGATTCTTCGTTGTTGTTGAATTTGTATTTGAACAGGTCTTCATAGTTGGGGAGGAGCTCCAGTCCGCTGTTGTCGCAGACATCTGCGGCGTATTGTCTGGCGAGTTCCAGATCCCCTTCATCGCGTTGTCCTCCTTTCTTCCAGCCGGAACGTGCCAGATAGACTTTTGCCAGCATTCCTTCAGCACCCCAACGGGTTGCTCTTCCTTGTTGGCTTGCTGTTTCTGGAAGATTTTCAGAAGCGTAAGTCAAGTCATTTATAATGAATTGGAATACGTCCTCTTCGCGGTTTAACGGAAGTACGGGATTATCTACAATTTTTTGGTTATCTTCTATAATGATGACAGGTCCCCATGCTCTAACCATATAGAAATAAGCACAAGCTCTCATCAGGCGTGATTCAGCGATAGCTTTTACTTTTGCCTCTTCACTTACATCTGCTGTACATTTAGTATTGACATCATTAATAGTTTGATTAGCCATTGTAATTACACTGTAAAATGATTTCCATGCATTCGCCAAATCCTCGCTTAGTGCAGTCACTTGGAATGTTGTAAATTCGGGGAAAGCCCATGGACTATAAAAATCATTGGCGCGTGTGCTGCCTAAATACATAATGGGTCTACTGTTGTAGTCGAACCATGCTCGATTATATAATGGAGCTGTCGCCGCTTCAAGTGCTTCGTCTGAAGCATAGAAATTGTCGGCGGTATATGAACTCTCAGGAGTTCTATCTAGAAAGCTGTCTTTGCATCCGGACAAATAAATGCCTACGAATACAAGCAGTGTTGATAATATTTTGTTTTTCATTGTTATGCGTTTTTTATGTTTATATTAGAAACTTAGATTCAATCCAAAAGTATAAATACGTTGTGACGGATAGCGTGCAGAATCTACTCCTCGCAGTAATACGTTGTAGTTATATGCTCCGACTTCCGGATCATAACCTTTATATTTAGTGAATGTAAAAGCATTCTGGATATTCATATAGATTCTCAGATTCTCTATTTTCCATTTACGAATCCATTTTTGTGGAAAAGTGTATCCTAACGAAATGTTCTTGATACGCAGATAAGATCCATCTTCTACGAAACGGTCACTCATACGGTTGTTGTCATTGGCGTCTACGGTGCTGAGACGTTGTACAGTTGCAGATTGTGGATTGCTGACTCGTACATTCCAAATGGCATCAGACGGTGAGTTGGGGTCTATCACTTCTACTTTTGCTATACCTGTCGCTTCTTCCAACAGGTTACTGTTTCTCATCGGGTTTGTGAAATCTTGACGAATCAAATTGAGTAGTTTGTTACCATAAACACCATTGATGAAGATGTTTAAGTCAAAACCTTTATAAGTGAACGTATTGTTGAATCCGTATGAGAATTTAGGTTCCGGATTTCCTAAAAAAGTACGGTCCTGCTCGTCTATTACTCCGTCTTTATTCAGGTCTTCGAAGATGAAGTCGCCTACCCAAGTTTCATCAGGAGCGATATGCTGGTTCTCCGGGAGGGCAACTGGAATCCGACTGCCGTTTTTATCAAGAAGGAAATTTCCGTTCCCGTCTCTTTGATAAAAGTCATCTTCTGTTTTGAACATTCCGGTTACTTTATAGCCATAAAATTGTCCGACCGGTTGCCCCACAACGGAGAGGGTCAGAGTTTGTGTTGCATCTAAAACTCCAGACATGCTTGAAGTTTCCGTATAGAGGTCAGTGATCTTGTTTTTGTTGAAAGAGATGGTTAGCCCCGACCTCCATACGAAATCTTTGGTAGAAATATTGACTGTGTTTAATGTAAATTCAGCTCCTCTGTTTTGCATGGCGCCTGCATTTACCCAAGGAGACTGGATAAGTCCACTTACGTAAGTGGGAAGAGAAGCACGCATTAATAGATTGTCTGTATTCTTGAAGTAAGTATCGAATATAAATTCTACTCTATTGTCGAAAAGGTTTAAGTCAAGTCCGACATTGTATGCTTTTGTTTCTTCCCATTTAAGCTTATCGTTTGGATAATTACCTGCATAGAATCCTGTTCCCCAGATACTGGCAGCTGATGCCATTGTCACTCCATATGCATAGCTGTCGGCAGATTGATTACCTACCAGTCCCCATCCGAGTCTCAGCTTTAGATTGTTCAGCCATTTTACATTTTTCAGGAATTTTTCGTTGTTGATTCTCCATGCCAATGCAACGGAGGGGAATACACCCCAACGGTTAGCAGGACCGAAAGTGGACGACCCGTCACCGCGAAGTGTAAATGTGGCAAGATAACGTTCGTCATATCCGTAATTGAATCTTCCATAGTAGGATTCAATGGCAGATGAACCTCTGCCACTGCTGTTTTTGGCTGTAGTTGCATCCCCCATATTCAGCTCGTGTATCGTGTTGAATATGTAGTTTTGACGACTTCCTTGAAGATTCTCCCATGAATTTTCTTGTGCCTCGTGACCGACCATTGCCGAAATGTTGTGTTTCCCGAATGTTCCGTTGTAAGTTAGATAAGTTTTGAGAGTCCAGTTGGAACCATTGTTGGCACTGCGTCTTCCTTCTGAGGTTTGTGTATAGTGCCCATAGTCATAAAACGGTTGATAGTAATAATTGTTGCTGTAAGAATAATTTCCGGCATATTCTGCACGGAATACGAGTCCTTTCCATAGTGTCAGGTCTGCAAAAAAGTCAATGTACATTTGTGTTCCTTTGTCATAGTTTTCACGTAAAAGGGCTTCTGCAACCGGATTGGCAAAATAAGTTCCGAAATTTTCTGTTTCTTGTGCTCCCCAACTTCCGTCCGGGTTACGCGCTGGTGTATCTGGTAATTGTTCGATGGCTGTGCGGATGATGTTGCCATTGTCTATCGTATTGTGTTGTGTCGTTTTTGCAACGGAAGCTCTCAGTCCCGTAGATAGCCATTTTGTGATCTTGTTGTCGATGTTGACACGTGCGGAGAAACGCTCGAAGTCGGAACCGATAGCGATTCCTTCTTGTTTCAGATACCCGCCGGATATGGAATATTTTACATTGTCATTACCACCGGATATATTTATCTGGTGATTATGCATGGATGCGTTTTGGAAGATCTCATTCTGCCAGTCTGTTCCATTTCCTAACAAACTGGGATCAGCAAATTCTTCACGTTCACCGAATCCTATTATATCGGCACGCATGTTTTGATATTCTGCATATTCGCGTAGGTTCATGACATCCAGTTTTTTAGGAAGTTGCTGTAATCCATAGTATCCTTCGTATGAAATTTTGGTTTTGCCGGCTTGTCCTTGGCGCGTTGTGATCAGAACGACACCGTTTGATGCGCGCGAACCATAGATGGCTGTAGCAGAAGCATCTTTCAGAATTTCCATGGATACGATATCGGACGGATTGATGGCTGAAAGGACGCTTGAATTAGTGCTGTTGTTTCCGGATATAGCTACACCGTCTATAACGTAGAGCGGTTCGTTTCCGTTGAGTGAGTTGATACCGCGGATGCTGACGGAGATACCTCCGCCCGGAGCTCCCGAGTTCTGGGTGACGGATACACCGGCGGCACGGCCTTGAAGTGCCTGGTCAAGTGAGGTGATGACCGACTGTTTGATTTCGTCTTCGCTAATGGAAGTCACCGCACCTGTCAGGTCACTTCTTTTCATCGTACCGTAACCTACTACAACTACTTCATCCAATATTTTTGAGTCCTCTTTCAGCTCAACATTAACAATTGTTTTGTTTGCTTTGATTCTTTGTGTCTGGTAACCGATGTAGGAAAAAATCAGCGTTTCGTCAGAAGCTGCCTGGATGGAATACTTTCCGTCCAAATCGGTAATCGTTCCTACATTTGGTCTTTCTTTTACCTGTACACTGACACCGATAAGTCCTTCTCCATCTGTTCCGGATGTAACTATTTCCGTCACCGTTCTGTTTTGAAGCGGACTGGCGGATGTGAGATTGGCAGGACCTAATAAAAGTATAGTCCATACAATGTACCACAGACTAAGCGTTCTGTGTTTTGTCCTAAATCTGTTTTTCATGATACAACTTTTTTTGATTAAAGGAATTGATTTTGGTTAGGCAAATGTAATAAGGCTATACTAATAACAGATGTTAGGATGTTTTTAAGTATGTCTTTTTTTTCAGGATATGATGTTTGAATGTTTTTGGGAGATGTAAGGAATGTTTCCGATGTCTTTCATATCCGTCTCGGGGGCACTGTGTGCGGAAAATGGAAATTTGAGGTCTTATCAGTGCATTACTGAAGCGTTGCTTTCCATTTCCTTCCAAAGGAACACGGTGCCGTTCAGTCGGCTTGCCGATGTACCGGGCCAGTCAGCGCCGTAGGTCTCCCCCGATGCGGGATCCAGTCCGACATAGCGGTGTGTTTTCAGTGACATCAGCATGCATTGTCCGTGAAGCATGTCCTGCCACATAAACAAACAATCCTCCGTTTCTACTGGTGATAAGCGCAAGTCACCTGACATTCCCAGACCGGCTACTGTCATATAGCCTGTTCCGTTTACGGCCTTAAGGACAACCTTCCCGTGTCCTCTGTCCTGCACCTCGAACAAGCAGTCGGAAGGATTCTGTCTTTTTATGTCCTCCCATACGGAATAGACCATTCTGCGCGGATTTGCCTGCATCCATTGTCTGTTGCCGAGGTTCTGGAAACTGACAATCTTGCCCAGCGGAATGTTACGGCTACGGTCGGCCAAAGGCTCTTCTATATCGAAATCGTCAAACTCGGCATATCCACCTTTTTTCCCTTGCCGGTTGAATGCGAACAGGGCGTATCTTGCGCCTTGAAAAATTTTGGTCTGATATGGAATTGGTTTCCGTTTGCCAATACCTTGGAATTTGATGCCGTCATAGCTATAGCTGAATTCTGCCCATTCGTGTTCGAAGTTGCCGGTGATGCGCAGGAACATTTTTGATTGTTCTAAAGGTATTTCGACTGTTTCGTCCGTTCCCAGGTCATAATAGTGCAACAGAGGCTTTTGGTCCTTTATGGCAATGCCTATCCACTCATAAGGAATATTCAGCAGTCCGAGACCGGCTATGTCGCCTTCTTTCAGGTGGGATGCGTCTAGTGTAATAGTGGCAATGGAGATAGGTCCGATACCCCGTTGGGTCAAAGTGTTTTTGGCCCAATAAAGGTCTTTGGCCGGCATAGTGTGCAGGTGGAGTCTGCCTTTTTTTATAGTCCATTTGCTGTCATCGGGGAGATGGTTCCACTGCCAGATGGGCAATAGTCTCCCAGAGTCGAAGTTGTCACTGCGGACGTATGGGGCATGAGGAGAGATTTCCGTTTGTACATCGGGCTTAAACCATGTTCTCGGAGAACGTCCCAAATTGTTTTCAAGTCCGAAATACGGCCATCCGTCCACCCATGTTACGGGAGAAAGGCAAGTTGTACGTCCGACCGCAAGGAAGTCCAGCATGGAGAACCCCCACCAGTCGCCGTTTTCCAGTTGCACTATCCCTCCTTGGTGAAGTGTTGCACATCCCATATTGTCTGCATTGGGTTTGTAGGTTTCCATCTTCCATTTCTTCATCTCTGGCATGGCACCGTCCATTGGCACGTTCGTGATCCATGTGGAATGTTCGGTTCCCATTGTTTCGCGGTTGCTGATTACACGTGTTTCATAAGGGCCTTCCAGTTTGTCGGCACGTGCGCACATCATCCGTCCCATAGGCGCGTAGTCTGCACTGATGATATAATATTTCCCGTTAATTTTGTAGGCGTGGTGTCCTTCTCCCATAGCGTTTCCACGGGGGATAAGACACCGGTCACTGCCTTCCACAAAGCCACTCAAGTCCGGTTTGATTTCGATGCAATGAACTTCATCATAGCCGTAAATCGCATATATTTTCCCGTTGTCAAACAATACGGAAACATCATGGGTGGCTCCTCCCATATTGTGATGTTCCCATGGTCCTTTCGGGTCTTTAGAAACGAAAACCTGCATTCCGATTCCGTTGATGTTTGAGAATATGTAAAATTTGCCTTCATGATACCGGATACAGGGAGCCCAGATGCCTTGCCCGTATGCTTCTTTTCCGTCTTCTAGGCGGAATCGAGGGTCGTTGACCGGAATATGATCGAATGCGTAGCTACAGAATTCCCAATTCACAAGATCCTTTGATACCAGAACAACTAGACCGGGGTTACAATGCATCGTTGTACCTACAAGATAGAATGTGCCGTTCACCCGAATCATGTCGGGGTCGGAAAATTCATCGTAGAACAAGGGGTTTGTAAATGTTCCGTTTCCGTTGTCGGCTGTCCAGGATTTTTGCTGTCCCCATGCCGTAAAAATTGTCAGATTGAAAATAATGGCAAATGTCAAGACCTTTCGGATTTGTATGCCAGTCATGTTAGGCGATGGATTCCTTTTCATTGTTTTTGTCCTCCTGATTGAATATTATTTATGTGAATCAGGAGGTGAAAATGTTTCCTGATTCACGGTTTAAAAGTCATTTGTATATGTATTTCTGTGATGTCTATAAGTCTTCTCTACGTTTCCATTGCCAGAGATTCGGCTGCAACACCAGCCCCGAGTTTACGGACGGGGAGATCCTTGCATAATCGGTTGGTCACCGGTTCTTTGAATATACGAAATCGTAAATACCTTGGGAGTTTTGATGTACATTTATCTGTTCGGCGTGTCCCAGACCTTGGTCTCGTTGCATTTCAGGTCAATCCACTGGTCGCCGCACTTGAACTTGAAGTCGCCTTCCTCCAGCCGCCATTTTCCGTCGTAGCCCACGAACGCCATGTCGCTTCCTTTCAGTTTCAGCGTGACGGTCTTGGTTTCTCCCGGTTCCAGCGAAATCTTGTCGAAGTTGCGCAGGCGGATGTTGTCGGGCGTGCTGCTCGCTACCAGGTCCTTCGAGAACAGGAGCACGCTTTCCTTTCCGGCTATTTTGCCCGTGTTAGTCACGTCCACCGTGAAGGTCAGTTCGTCATCGGCGTTGAAAGTCGTCTTGTCCGCCTTCAGGTTGGCGTATTTATAAGTGGTGTAGCTCAGTCCGAAGCCGAACGGCCACTGGATATCCATCACCGAGTCGTAGTTGTAGTTTCCGCCCATCTGTCCGATGTCCTCACACGGCTTGTAGTCGTATGTGGCGAGTGCGTTGATGTGTTTCGGATAAGTGAACGGCATCTTTCCGCTGAAGTTGCTGTCTCCGGCGAGCAGGTTGGCGAGCGCGTCACCTCCGTAGTTGCTCGGGAGCATCACGTTGACGATGGCCTTGGCCAGCGGCTCAATGTCCTTGATGAGGCGCGGGCGGCCCTGGTTCAGGATGAACACGACGGGTTTCCCGGTCTTCGCCAGCGCCTTCACCAGCTCCTGCTGGTTGGCGGAGAGGTTCAGGTCAGTCAGGTTGCCCGGAGTTTCGCAATAGGAGTTTTCGCCGATGCAGGCGATGATGATGTCCGCACGACTTGCAGCTGCCACAGCCTTTCCGATTTCCGGCGTGTTCTCTTCCCACCAGTTGTCGTTCTTGTACGGAGCGTAGGTCACTCCCGGCTCGTAGATGACGTTCCCTTTCCCGTACTTGTCGCACAGTGATTCATAGATTGTATTGTAAGCCTGCGCGCATTCGTCTGCCCGGTGTCCCTGCCAGCTGTACGACCATCCTCCGTTCAGACAGCGCATGGAGTTGGCGTTCGGTCCCGTGAGGAGAATCCGCTTCCCCTTGGCAATCGGAAGCAGGCCGTCCTCGTTCTTCACCAACACTTCCGATTCCTCAGCAGCCTGCAAAGCGACCTTGGCGAACTCTTCCGAGCCAAACTTGTCGTATTCCTTCACGTCCCAATACGGATTGTCGAACAGACCGAGGCGGTATTTCAGGCGGAGCACGCGCGAAACGGCGTCGTCGATGCGGCTCATCGGCACCTCGCCTTCTTCCACTAGTTCCTTTAAGTAGTCGCAGAAACTTACTTCATACGGCACCATTGACATGTCAATGCCCGCATTGATGGCAATCTTGATAGCTTCCTTTTTGGTCGCTGCAATGTGGTCGCGCGTGCAGAGGTTGTTGATGTCCGCCCAGTCGGTCACGATAAGTCCGTCCCAGTTCAAATCCTCTTTCAGCCATTGGGTGAGGAACTCCCGGTTGGCGTGGAAAGGCATCCCGTTGTCCACACCGGAGTTGACCATCACGCTCAGTGCGCCGTGGCGTACCGCTTCGAGGTAGGGGGTGAAATGCTTCTCGCGCATGTCGCTCCGTGAGATGGACGAGGGTGTGCGGTCTTTTCCCGAGACGGGAACTCCGTAACCCATGTAGTGCTTCATGCAGGCCGCCACGTTGTTCTTGCCGATGTGGTTCGGGTCTTCTCCCTGGAAACCCGACACTGTGGCTTTACCCATTTCCGCGTTCACGTAGCAGTCCTCGCCGTAGTTCTCCCACATGCGCGACCAGCGCGGGTCTCTTCCCAAATCGACCACCGGCGCGAAGTTCCACGGAATGTTGCAGGCCTTGGTCTCGTAGGCAGAGATTTCCGCACTCCGTTTTACGAGGTCCCGGTTGAATGTGGCCGCCATGTTCACTCCCTGCGGAAACATGGTTCCGTCCAGCGTGTAGGTTGTCCCGTGTATCTGGTCCACGCCGTAGATGCAGGGGATTCCGATTTCCTTCATCGAGAGTTCCTGAATCTGCCTGATAGATTCGGCCCATTTTTCCTTGGTCTGGGCAACGCTCAGCGGTACGTTCAGCAAGGAGCCGACCTTGTACTTTCCGATTACGGTGTCCAGTTTCGCCTTGTCGAGAGTAAATCCGTTCTTTTGGCTCGCCTCGAAGTCAGTCACCACGTCGATGGTGATTTCGCACATCTGCCCGATTTTCTCTTCCAGTGTCATCTTGTCCAGCCATTGCCGGATGTTGTTCTCTATTTCCGGATCGGAAGGGATGGCGGGAGCAGTCTTTGTCTGCTGGCAGCCGGTCTGCAGTACAGCACTGGTGCATATCATGGATACCAGTGCGATTTTAGTAATGTTTTTCATGAATCTTTATATGTTTGGGTTTGTTTTATGCAAATGTAGCAGAAGCCTGTTACACAGATACTGATATTTTTGACGATTAGAACTTGAAAACGATGACGGCCTTTTCGCCTTTTTTCAGTGATAGTTTCATGTAATCGTCCGGCTTTTCTTTTTTTCTGTTCACCAGAACCCGGCGTACTTTCCCGGGCATTTTCAGTGTGATGTCCGGATTCCATCCCCCGGTGATTTCCACCCTTTGAGGTTTCCCGTCCTTCCATTCCAGACTGGCGGTCGCTCCTCCGCGTACCTTGAAACCGTAGAAACGTCCTTCTGTCCATGAGTCAGGGATTGCCGGAAGCAGATTTATGAATCCATCTTGGCTTTGGAGCAGCATTTCGCTGATACCCGAAGTGCCTCCCCAGTTTCCGTCTATCTGGAAAGGCGGATGCGAACAGAACAGGTTCGGGAAAGTGCCGCTTCCGTGCTGTGAAAGGGTTGTTGGGGTATAGGCCGGATGGAGCAGGTTGCGTAGCAGGGAGTAAGCCCGGTTTCCGTCGCCCAGCCGTGCCCAGAAGTTGATTTTCCATGCCCGGCTCCATCCTGTTCCTTCGTCACCACGTCTGTTTAAAGTCTGTCTGCAGGCTTCCGCTAGTTCCGGAGTCCTGGCCAATGAAATCTGGTTGCCCGGGTGCAGGCCATACAGGTGGGAGATGTGGCGGTGATGTATGTCTGTCTCTTCATAGTCTTCCGGCCATTCCATCAGATAGCCTTTCTCGCTGATTTGATGGGGAGGCAGCTGTTTCAGGGCTTCTTTCAATTGTCGGGTATATGCTGTGTCGGTGTGCAGGACGGTTGCGGCATCAATCACGTTGGTGTATAGTTCGCGTACCAGCTGGATGTCCATTGTCGGCCCCATACATACGCTGACCGGAGTGCGGTCTGTTCCCACATAGAAAGTGTTCTCGGGCGAAGAGCTCGGTGCCGTGACCAGCCATCCGTGTTTCGGTTCCTTTATCATGGTTGAGAGGAAGAATTCTGACGCTCCCTTTAATATGGGATAGATTTCCGACAGGTATCGCTTGTCGCCCGTGTAGAGGTAATGTTCCCACAGGTGTGCGCACAGCCAGGCACCTCCGGTGTTGGTCGCTCCCCAGGAGGGGTGCTCTCCGGGGGCTGTGTATTCCCATACGTTTGTCATCATGTGGAGCACCCATCCTCTGGCGTTTTCGCCATAGAATGCTTTTGCGCTTGCCTCTCCGTCCGGTACCAGTCGCTTTGTCAGGTCGATAAGCGGTTGGTAAAGTTCGGAAAGGTTTCCCGGCTCTACCGGCCAGTGGTTCATCTGAATGTTGATGTTGGCATGATAGTCTCCGTTCCATGGTGTTTCCGGTTCGTTTGCCCACAGGCCTTGCAGGTTGGGAGGAAGGCTTCCGGGGCGGGTGCTGCTGATGAGCAGGTAGCGTCCGTAGTTGTAATAAAGTGCGGCGAACGAAGGGTCGTCCTGCTTCTGGAATGCTTCCAGCCTTCTGTCGGTGGGAAGTGTGGATATCACGGCATTTTCCGGCAGGCTGACTCCTGTCCGTCCGAACAAGTGCCGATAGCTCTGGACGGTTTCCTGTTTTAGTGTATTCAGGCATTCTTCCTTGCCGGTTACGTCGGCAAGCAGGCGTTCCGCCTTGGTCTGGTAGACTTCTCCGGAAAGGAAAGACGTGGCGGCTGAGACGATTATCCACGCTTCATCGGCTGATACAGCTTCAAGTGCGTTCTCCTGTGGACGCAGACGGCTCTTTTCTCCGGATAGTTTCACTTCGGCCACGGCTGCATAGCGCACTCCTTGCCTTTGAGGATTTCCGCTGTCCAGCTCTCCTGTCAGCTCCAGCTTTCCTTCACAAGGCTTCCGCAGAATTCCCCTTTCCGGACGGCTCAGTGTCAGCCGGAAATGGAGGGAGGCGGGGCGGTCGGTTTTCAAGTGTACGGCGATGACATCCTTGTCTCGTGAAACGAAATATTCGCGAACATAGTTTGTACGCCCTTTCGTGAATGTTGTGTAGGCGACACTTTCGTCAAGGTTCAGCTGCCGCCGATAGGAACGGACGGAGCCGGTGTCGGGATAAACGTAATCGACATACATGTCTGCGAGCATCTGGAATGCGCCGTAGGTGTTCCCGGTTTCCGGCTGTACAGGCACGAAGTCAGAAAACATCCGTTCCTGGGCTTCCTTGTTTTTGCCCTGCATCAGCAGTTCCCTGATGGCGGGAAGGCTCTCGGACGCTTTCGGATTTCTGTAATCCGCTTCCGAACCGCTCCACATGCTGATTTCGTTCAGTACGATATGTTCCCTCTCTATTCCCCCGTCGGGCATCATGCCTAATCTTCCGTTGCCTAACGGAAGAGTTTCCTCCCATTGGGATGCGGGCTTGTCGTACCATAAGGTCAAGTCGGGCGATTCTTTTCTTCCGTAGTCCGCGGGTAGGGAGAATGCGGGCGATGAAAACAGCAGGGCCAATGCAATGATGTATCTCTTGTTGATTTTCATGGGTGTGATAGCCTTTTTATGAATAATGCGGATTGGGAGCACGCCATCCCTGTCGGTATTCCGGCTCCCGGTTTCTGCAAAGGTAAGTTTTTTACTGGAACGGCAAGGGCTTTCCTTACCATATATATAAGGCGGAATGTTTCAGAAAGGAATGCGGGATGTTGCTTGAACAGGCACAGATACAAATGAATACCCTGTTGGTAACATCTCGTCCGACGATATAACAAAACTTCAATTTTGTAGATTAGAGAACAAAATGTCACATAACACCGGTTTTCTCTGACCGGACCCGATGGAATTTTCCCTGAATATAGAAGCCGTTTCTTAATAAATATAAAGCGTAACCCCGTTCAGAAGCTCTCTGGAAGGGGTGGGGACACGGAACATTTCCGCAAAAATGACCCGATTCGAGGAGCAAAATGTCCCGTCGTTTGCTGGAAAGTGACGGGACATTTCCTATAAAACGTCCCGTTACTTTGGGAAAAGTTTCCCGGAAGCCTTTGGAACATGGCGGAGCGCCCGCTTTTTTTCTCCGGAATCTCCTTTTCCGAATCGCTTTGTGGAGTGTCATAAAGAAACTGATTTTTTGTCTGTCTGTATCTGTAAGGAAATAGAAAAGTCGATTGGTGTTGTATTTGTTTTTCAAAAACTCGAATATGCTTTCAGTCTGTTTTCTTGCGGCTTCTTCTCTTTTCGTTTTTCCAGAGTCTTCCGGGTTTGCTTCCATGCGGACGATTCTCGCCGCCCGGAATTGACATTGTGTCAGAATGACAAAAAGAGTGTCAGGGCTTGGGTATACCTGTCGGAATGTTTCAATGTGTGTCCGGAAACATTTGATACCTTCCGAAGAAACAAATGAAGTTTCGTGTTTGGCATAGGAGACGTATTTTTACTTTCCTAAAAACTTTAAGGCATTATGAACAGGCATTTATCAGGAATGGGATGGACGGCGGTCGCATGGGCGGCCCTTGCCGTGGTGGTTCTCACGGGGTGTGGAAAGAAAGTAAGTAACTGCATATCGGGCGAAACCCCTTACGAAGTGGCGGCAAGTCTGGGACTGGGGTGGAACCTCGGGAACCAGCTGGATGCGTTCCGTGACGGAGTGGCGGAAGAAACCGCCTGGGGCAATGATTCCGTGACGCAGGAGCTGTTCGACGGGCTGGCGTCCGCCGGCTTCACTACCGTCCGCATTCCGGTTACGTGGAAAGGACATTTCGGCGGTGCTCCGGACTATGCCGTCGAACCTGCCTACATGGACCGTGTGGCGGAAGTGGTGGGCTATGCGGAGCGTGCCGGGCTGAACGTCCTTGTCAATGTCCACCACGACGGGGACTGGCTCGACATCAAGCGGGCCGCTGCAGACGAAAAGGTGAACGAAACGGTCAAGGCCCAGTTAAAGGCAATATGGACGCAGATTGCCGTCCGGTTCAGGGACAAGGGGAATTTTCTCGCGTTCGAGGCGATGAACGAGATTCACGACGGCGGTTGGGGATGGGGGAACAACCGCAAGGACAGCGGCAGGCAATATGCCGTGATGAACGAGTGGAACCAGGCGTTCGTGGATGCGGTGCGTGCCACGGGCGGGAACAATGCGGACCGTTATCTCGGCGTTCCGGCCTACGTGACCAATATTGACATTGCGGTGGAGAGCTTCGTGCTTCCGGAGGATAAGGCCGACAACCGCCTGATGCTTGCCGTCCACTTCTATGATCCGGTGGATTTCGTATTGAACGCTACCCGTTCGGAGTGGGGGCATACGGGCGACCCCGCAAAGAAGGCTTCCTGGGGCGACGAGGACAATGTGCGTGCCCAGTTCGGCAAGATGAAGTCCGCCTTTATCGACAAGGGAATTCCGGTATATATCGGGGAGATGGGCTGCGTGCACCGTAGCGACGCGCGTGCAGAAGCGTTCCGCCTGTATTATCTGGAATATGTATGCAAGGCCGCAAAGGACTACGGGATGGCTCCTTTCTATTGGGACAACGGCTGTTCGGGAAGCGGAACCGAGATGTCAGGCCTGTTTGACCGTGTCACGGGCGAGTGGCTGAACAATGGTCGGGAGGTGGTCGAGGCGATGAAGCGGGGTATCTTTACGGAGGATAAGTCCTATACGCTGCAATGGGTTTATGAGAACAGGGCACCTGTGGGAATGAAGGATGAACAATGAACAATTAATAATGCGAATCGGGAGTTGATGCACCGATTCGCATTATATATCTGGTAGACGTACCTCTGTGTTCAAAAAACAAATTCGACACGCCCTCACTGCGGGTAAGCGCGAAGAATGAGGGACGTTCATTTGCGGAAAAGCGGATTTTTTCTTTTCTTTGTCCTTAAATCAAGGTAAACACACGATGAACAGAACAGTAGCCTTATTTGCTCTCCTGATAGCATTTCTTTCATTATCTGCCCAACCTTTCATGTTCAGACATCTGGAGGTGGCCGACGGATTGTCGAACAATTCGGTCTATTCCATATTCAAGGACAGGGACGGCTTCATGTGGTTCGGCACGAATTCCGGACTGAACCGTTTCGACGGATATACTTTCAAGATTTACCGGCATCTGTCCGGTGATTCCTGTTCGCTTCCCAACAATTACGTCTGGAGGATAATGGAGGAGCCGGACAACTATTTCTGGCTGAAGACAGGCACCGGATATGCCCGGTTCGACAAGGCGAAAGACACGTTTGAACCCGACTTGAAAGGCTTTATGGGGAAGTTGGGGAGCAAAGGAATGCCTGAATGCGTTTATGTGGATTCCTCAGGGTATACGTGGATATCTGTGGCGGGGGAGGGTTTTTACCGTTACAGGGAAGGGGAGGAGACGAAATTTCTTTCCTTGTATGTCTGTGGACTCCCCGATGCGGGAGTAACGGCTATCGGCGAGTGTGCCGGATGTGTCCTGCTGCTGTATAATTCGGGAAAGTTTGTTTGCGTCAACCGGTCTGAAATGACGCTGAAGTGGGTGAAGGATGACATAATGGACGGTAGAAGTTTAGGTGCTTTCTCCTTGTTCGTAGATAAGGAGGGTTGTGTCTGGATTTACAGCTCTTCGGGTTTGTGGGTGTATGATACGGTGGCGGACAGATGGCGGACAGACTTGGCTGCACATTGGAAAGGACAGAACGACATCGTTCATGCCGTGTCGCAGGACGAGGAAGGCCGGATATGGGTAGGCAAGGACTATGGAGGTATCGACGTGTTCGACAAGCGTACCGGTGGAATCGTCCGGGTGGTCAATGATGCGGGCGCTCCCCGAAGCCTGTCGCACAATACGGTTTATTGTCTGTATGCCGACCGCAATGGGCTGATGTGGGCGGGAACTTACAAGAAAGGTGTCTCTTGCTACGGGGAAAGTATGTTCAAGTTCAACATGCACGAGTTGGGGGACATCACCTGCATCGAGCAGGCCGATGAGGAACATCTATGGTTAGGGACGAACGATGAGGGACTTCTTCTGTGGAACATCCGGACGGGCGAGACGGAGAAGCGGTATGACTTTTCCGTTCCTGTCGTGGCTTTGCTGAAATCAGGGGACGGACGTTTGTGGATAGGTACTTTCAACGGCGGGCTTTATTGTCTGGACAAAAGGTCGGGACTGACCGGCTATACTTCCGGAAAGGACGGTTTGCTGGGGAACAGCGTCTGGACGCTGGCCGAAACGGACGGACGGCTCTGGATAGGCTATCTGGACAGAGGACTCCAATATTGGAATCTGAAGGACAACACGCTGGAGACATACGAGGGGATAAGTGGGCTTGTGGCTTCTTTGAGTGTGTCGGATGACAATACTCTGGCGGTCGGTATGCCCATGGAGGTTGCGCTCGTCGGCCCCCGCACGTTGGAGAAGCATACGATTCCCGATGGAAACACGTCGGGCAGGCAGGATGTCAATCAGGTGTATTGCGACAGCCGCGGACTGGTATGGATTGCCATGCGCGAAGGTTTGAAAATGTATGACAAGAAACGTCATTCGGTGAAGGATTTCACGGACATCACCGGCAGTCCGGGAGAAATCATGGCGGGAGTGACGGAAGACCATAATCATGACATGTGGATTTCATCGACGAGGCGGCTGATTCATCTGAAAGTGTCAAAGGACAGCAAGGGGGGAATATACGTTCGAATCGCATATATACAATGACAAGGACGGTCTTCAGAACTGCGATTTCAATCTGAGGGCGATAAAGACTTTGGATAACGGCATGGTCGTGGCCGGTGGCCTTTATGGGCTGAATGTGTTCGATCCGGACGAAATACACTATAACAAGGTGTTGCCGAAAGTGATGTTCTCCGCACTGTATCTGTTCAATAAGGAAATAGAGGCAGGCAAGGAATACGGAGGTCACGTGGTGCTTCCTGAAGACCTGAACGTCCTCCGGAAATTCGAGTTGGATTACGGACAGAATATCTTTACGATAGAACTTGCCTCCGACAATTTCAATTTGCCGGAGAAGACCACTTATATGTACAGGCTGGACGGGTTCAATGACGAGTGGCTTTCCCTGCCGCCCGGCATGAACCGCCTGACATTTACGAATCTGGCATCCGGAAAATATGTGTTGAACGTAAAGGCGATAAACAGTGACGGATATGAGGGCACGGAGGTAGCCCGTCTGGAAATCTTTGTGCATCCTCCTTTCTGGATGTCATGGTGGGCGTACATATGTTATGTCCTGATTTTTGTGCTGGCATTGTTGCTTGCCCGTAGGCATCTGTTGAGGCGGGAGCGGGAGAAGTTCCATATCCGTCAGGTGGAGCAGGAAGCGGCGAAGAACGAGGAAATCAATCAGATGAAGTTCCGTTTCTTTACCAATATAAGTCACGAACTCCGCACTCCGCTGACCTTGATTGTCGCTCCGTTGGAAGAGCTGCTGGCAAAGGAGAAGGACGAATCGCGAAGGTCTATGCTGGTACTGATGTATAGGAACGCGCAGCGTCTGCTGGCGTTGGTCAACCAGCTGCTTGACTTCCGCAAGGGAGAGATGAGCGGACACCAGCTTTCCTTGTCGGAAAGTGACATCGTTTCGTATATACGTGAGGTATGCAATTCGTTCCTCCTGATGGCGGACGAGAAGCATATACAGTTCTCTTTCTTTTCCGCTTTGGAATATTTCCCGATGGCCTTTGATGCGGACAAGATAGGCAAGGTAGTGATGAACCTGCTTTCTAACGCTTTCAAATACACTCCCGACGGAGGGCGTGTGACCGTTATGCTGGAACATATGGAAAGTGAACCGGAGATGCTGGAAATAAAGGTATCGGACACGGGCATCGGCATTCCTGATGCGGACAAGGAGCGTATCTTTGACCGTTTCTATCAGACCGACCATAAAGGGATGGAAGAGACCACGGGAAGCGGCATCGGCCTGAGTCTGGTCCGTGATTTTGTCAGCTTGCATGACGGTACGGTGGAGGCATTCGACAATATCGGTACGGGGACGGTGTTTGTCGTGCATCTTCCAGTCCGGCATGTGGATGTTGTTGCCGAGCTTCCGAAACCGGTCGTTGTCCGGCCGGAAGCGGACGGTGTTCCGGAACAAATGGTGGAACAGACCGACAGAGACAGCTTTCCACTTCTGCTTGTGGTGGATGACAACGAGGATTTCCGTCAGTTCATGCAGCACAGTCTGGAACTACAGTACCGGGTGGAGGTAGCTTCGAACGGTGAAGAGGCATGGAAGAAGATACAGGAAAAACAGCCGGATCTGGTAATCAGTGACGTGATGATGCCGGTAATGGACGGCAATGAATTGTGCCGGCTGATCAAGTCGGACAAGCGGACATCCCATATTCCGGTGATTCTGCTTACGGCGCGTCAGGCGGTAGAGTCGAAAGTGAAGGGACTTGAAACGGGGGCGGATGACTATGTGACTAAGCCTTTCAACATGATTGTATTGGTTTTGCGTATCCGCAAGCTGATTGAATTGAGCCGTTACCGTCAGGTTACCCATGCGACGATAGATCCGACTCCCAGTGACATTGTGATTACCTCGTTGGACGAGAAACTGATAGAAAAGGCAGTCAAGTATGTCGAGGATAATATTTCGAGGAGCGACCTGTCCGTTGAGGAATTGAGCCGCGAGCTCGGGATGAGCCGGGTGCATCTTTACAAAAAGCTGCTGCAGATTACCGGAAAGACACCGATTGAGTTCATCCGTGTGATTCGTCTGAAACGTGCCGCCCAATTGCTGCGTGAAAGTCAGCTTCATGTATCGGAGGTGGCGTATGAAGTAGGCTTCAACAGTCCGAGATATTTCAGCCGTTATTTCAAGGACAAGTTCGGTGTACAGCCTTCTGTCTATCAGGAAAAGGAGGGGAAATAACAAACGGTACCCTATGTAGAAACATATGGGATGGGCGTGGGTTAAATAGGAACCTTGTATAAAACATTTGAATTCATAAATCTGATTGATAACCTCTATTTTTGTAAAAGAGAAAAGAAGTCTTATCGTTTAACTTTAAACATCAGTTGGGTATATGAATATGAAAGGCATTTCTTATTGTCTGCTGGCCGGCTTGCTGCTTGGTTCATGCTCCGGCGTTTACGAACAGACAGATAATGGAGTGATAGTGAAGGTGCGGACAAAGAAAGATGATGCAGGTGCACGTCTGGTCCGTCTGCAGGTGATGGGCGACAAGCTCATCCATGTATCGGCCACACCTGAAAACAGGTTTGCCGATTCGCAAAGTCTGATTGTCGTTCCGCAGAAGGAACGAACTCCTTTTACGGTCATCCAGAAGGGAGATACGGTGACGGTTTCCACGGATGAAGTCCGTGCTTCCGTTCTTGCATCGACAGGGGAAGTCTGGTTCACCGATGAAAATGAGAATATGATTCTTCGGGAAAACGAGGGAGGAGGCAAGACCTTCACGCCGATAGAAGTGGAAGGAACAAAAGGTTACACAATCCGTCAGGTGTTCGAGTCGCCGGATGACGAGGCGTTCTACGGATTAGGCCAGCACCAGGCCGATGAATTCAATTATAAGGGAAAGAACGAAGAGCTGTTCCAGTATAATACGAAGGTTTCCGTTCCGTTCATTGTCTCAAACAAAAACTATGGCGTGCTGCTTGACAGTTATTCGTTTTGTCGTTTCGGGAATCCGAACGATTATTCTCAGTTGGGTGAGGTGTTCAAGCTGTATGACAAGGACGGTAAGGAGGGTGCGGTTACAGGTACCTACGTTCCGTCTGCTGAATCGGGTGCAGAGACTCTGGTGCGTCGTGAGGATTCCTTGTACTTTGAGCATCTGTGCCGTGAAGACGTGTCCAAGGTGGTGAATCTACCAGAGAAGTTTCCCCTCTATGGCTCTAAAGTAACCTATGAGGGGGTCATCGAACCTTCGCAGAGCGGAATTTTCAATTTCATCCTTTATTATGCGGGATATACAAAGGTCTATATAGACGGCAAGCCGGTTGTGCCCGAACGTTGGCGTACTGCATGGAATCCAAACAGTTATAAGTTCTCTGTAAATCTGGAAGCAGGCAAGCGTGTGCCGTTGAGGGTGGAGTGGATTCCCGACGGGGCCGTTTCTTATTCCGGTTTGCGTGTGCTTCCTCCAGTCGCTCCGGAAGAGTTGGGCAAGCAGTCGTGGTGGAGCGAAATGACCAGGCAACTGGACTATTATTTTGTGGCGGGCGATGATATGGATGATGTCATCAGCGGTTACCGCACGCTGACCGGTAAGTCGCAGATTATGCCGAAGTGGGCGATGGGATATTGGCAGAGTCGTGAAAAATACAATACGCAGGCAGAGATGCTCGGTGCGTTGAAGGGTTTCCGTGAGCGCCGGATTCCGATCGACAACATCGTGCTCGACTGGAACCATTGGCCGGAGAACGCGTGGGGAAGCCACGAATTTGACAAGGCCCGTTTCCCTGACCCGAAAGCGATGGTCGATTCGATTCATGCCATGCACGGGCGGATGATGATTTCCGTCTGGCCGAAGTTCTATACTACAACAGAACATTTCAAGGAGTTTGACGAGAAGGGCTGGATGTATCGCCAGTCGGTGAAGGACAGTTTAAAGGACTGGGTAGGTCCGGGCTATACATACGGTTTCTATGACGCTTATAGTGCTGACGCACGCAAACTGTTCTGGAAGCAGATGTACGAACATTATTATCCGTTGGGCATCGATGCGTGGTGGATGGATGCCAGTGAACCGAATGTGCGTGACTGCACGGATATGCAGTACCGTAAGGATTTGTGCGGACCTACGGCATTGGGTTCCTCTACGGAGTTCTTCAATGCCTACGCGCTGATGAATGCGGACGCAATCTATAACGGGCAACGGGGTGTGGACAACAACAGGCGTGTCTTTCTGCTGACCCGTTCAGGATTTGCCGGTTTGCAACGGTATTCTACGGCCACCTGGAGTGGTGACATCGCTACCCGTTGGGAAGACATGAAGGCACAGATTTCCGCCGGACTGAATTTCGCAATGAGCGGCATTCCTTATTGGACGATGGACATCGGTGGCTTCTGTGTGGAAAACCGTTATGTGGAGGGCCAGAAACAATGGAACGAAACAAGGACGGAGAATGCCGACTATAAAGAATGGCGCGAACTGAATACGCGCTGGTTCCAGTTCGGGGCGTTCTGTCCGCTGTATCGTGCGCACGGTCAATATCCGTATCGTGAGCCGTGGGAGATAGCCCCCGAAGGTCATCCCGCCTACAATTCCATTGTTTATTATACAAAGTTACGCTACAATATGATGCCGTATATTTATTCGTTGGCGGGCATGACGTGGTTCAAGGACTATACCATCATGCGTCCGCTGGTGATGGATTTTACAGCTGACGCGAATGTAAACAACATTGGTGACCAGTTCATGTTCGGTCCTGCTTTCATGGTTTCTCCCGTTTACCGTTACGGAGACCGCAGCCGTGAGATGTACTTCCCGAAGTCGGAAGGCTGGTATGATTTCTATACAGGGAAATATCTGAAAGGCGGAGTGAAAGCCGAGGTGGAGGCACCTTATGAACGCGTTCCGCTATATGTGCGTGCAGGTTCTATCGTGCCGTTCGGCGAAGACATCCAATATACGGACGAGAAGCCGGCTGACCATATCAGGCTGTATGTGTATCAGGGAGCGGACAGCGAGTTTACACTTTATGAGGACGAAGGTGTGAACTACAACTATGAAAAAGGGATGTACGCGATGATTCCGATGGAATATGACGATGAAACCCGTACTTTGACAATCGGCGAACGCAAAGGTTCGTTCCCTGGCATGTTGGAGGAGCGCACGTTTACGGTGGTTGTAGTTAATGAGGACAAGCCGCAGGCTTTTGATATTAATGCAAAAGGCATTGAAGTAAAGTATACGGGAAGCGCACAGACTGTGAAATTGTAATATTATAGGATTTGTTTATATGGTTAATAGATTAGTGTTGTTTGTGTCGGGAATCTGCTGCATGTTTTTTATGGCATGTGGCACATCTCCCGATGTTCCTCGTGAACGAATTGATTTTACCGAAGGCTGGCGTTTCCGATTGGGAGACACTCCAGAAGCTGCCGATGCAGACTTTGTGGACGAGGAGTGGAGGATGTTGAATCTCCCCCATGATTGGGCCATAGAGGGTGATTTCAGTAAAGATAATCCGTCCGGAACGGGGGGCGGTGCGCTTCCCGGAGGTGTCGGATGGTATCGAAAGACTTTTGTTCCTGAAAAGTCCGATGTGGACAAGAAAATCCGGATTGTATTTGATGGTGTCCATATGAATTCGGATGTGTATCTCAATGGGGTCCTGTTGGGGCATCGTCCTTACGGCTATATCACTTTCGGCTACGACCTCACCCCACATCTGAAATGGGGAGAGAAGAACGTACTGGCCGTGCGTGTGGACAATTCGGAACAGCCCAATTCCAGATGGTATTCCGGTTGTGGCATCTATCGGAATGTATGGCTCGTGAAGACGGCTTCCGTGCATGTCGGCGAATGGGGAACTTATGTGACCACTCCTGTGGTTAATGAGTCGGAAGCAGTGGTGAACGTACAGACAATCGTCTTTAATGAAACGGATGAAAGTACGCAGATTACCGTCTGTTCGTCATTGTTCGATGCGGAAAACAAGTGTGTGGCCAAAGCCGATACATTATGCACGGTCGGCGGAGGAACGGACACAATAACCGTACAACAGCTGAAAGTGGCAAGTCCGCAGCTTTGGGGAATAGAGGAACCTTATCTTTATACACTGGTGACGGAACTGTTTGACGGAGACCGCTGCGTAGACCGTTACGAGACTCCGGTGGGCATCCGTACTTTCAGCTTTGACGCGGAGAAAGGCTTTTCCCTCAATGGAAAGCCGATGAAAATAAACGGAGTGTGCATGCATCATGACTTGGGTTGCCTGGGCGCAGCGGTGAATATTCGTGCCATCGAACGCCAGCTGGAGATTCTGAAAGAGATGGGATGCAATGGCATACGCTGCTCCCACAATCCTCCGGCTCCGGAGTTGCTCGACTTGTGCGACCGTATGGGATTCATTGTGATGGATGAGGCATTTGATATGTGGCGCAACAAAAAGACAACTCACGACTATTCCCGTTATTTCAACGAATGGCATGAGCGGGACTTGCGCGATTTCATTCTGCGTGACCGCAACCATCCTTCTATTTTCATGTGGAGCATCGGAAATGAGGTGTTGGAGCAGTGGAGTCATGCTGATGCGGACACTCTGAGTCTGGAGGAGGCGAACCTGATACTGAACTTCGGGCATTCGAAGGATATGTTGGCAAAGGACGGGGAGATGAGTGTGAATTCGTTGCTGACAAAGAAATTGGCTGATATAGTGAAACAGCTCGACCCGACACGCCCTGTTACGGCAGGATGCAATGAACCGAATCCGTTCAACCATCTGTTCCGGTCGGAGGCGCTTGACATTATAGGTTACAACTATCATAATGTGAATGTCCCGGACGTACCTGCAAATTTTCCTGGGAAGCCTTTCATCATTACGGAGAGTAATTCGGCGTTGGCTACCCGGGGGTATTACCGGATGCCGAGCGACAAGGTGTATATTTGGCCGGAAAGATGGGACAAGCCGTTTGCTGATTCCAGCTATTCATGCTCTTCTTATGACAATTGCCATGTACCTTGGGGGAATACACACGAGGAAACCATCAAGCTGATACGTGACAATGACTTTATCAGCGGACAATATTTGTGGACAGGGTTCGACTATATAGGCGAGCCTACTCCGTTCGGATGGCCTGCACGCAGTTCCTATTTCGGTGTTGTCGATTTGGCGGGCTTCCCGAAGGACGCTTATTATCTTTACCAGTCGGAATGGTCGGACAAGCAGGTGCTTCATCTGTTCCCGCACTGGAACTGGAAGGAAGGCCAGGACGTGGATATGTGGTGTTATTATAACAATGCGGACGAAGTGGAGTTGTTCGTTAACGGGAAGTCGCAAGGTGTGAGGTCAAAGACTCCGGACTGTCTGCATACAGTGTGGAGAGTCAGGTTTGAGCCGGGAAGTGTGAAGGTTGTAGCCCGAAAAGCCGGGAAGATTGTAGGCGAGAAGGAACTTCGTACAGCAGGCGAACCGGCTCGGATTCGTCTGACTCCCGACCGTTCGCAGTTGGCTGCAGACGGAAAAGACTTGAGCTTCATAACAGTAGAGATTCTGGATAAGGACGGGAACTTATGTCCGAATGCCGATAATCTGGTAAACTTCAACGTGAAAGGAGATGCTTTCATTGTCGGGGTGGATAACGGGAATCCGATTTCAATGGAGCGTTTTAAGGACAATAAGCGTCGGGCGTTTTATGGAAAATGTCTGGTTGTAGTTCAGAATAAAGGAAAGAAGGGCATGGCGCATTTAATGGCGACGTCTGACGGGTTGCGGCCGGCTGATGTGGAGATTGCGATTGACTGATTCAACGAATTACATAGATTCATAAAAAATAAAAAAGAGAAATAGTCATGAATTTAAGAGCAAGGAAATTCTGGACCTTTTTCGGATTGCTGGCCCTGGGTCTTTCTGTATCGGCGGAGACAGGCAAACGGAATGAAGAGTCCTTGTTGAAACCTCGTATTGTCGTCTTGACAGATATTGCTCCGGCTGATGTTGAGCCTGATGACATGGAATCCATGGTCCGCTTGTTGGCTCATGCAGATATGTTTGAGATAGAAGGACTGGTCGCTACAGGCGGATGGAATATCTGTGGCGGTATCTATCCCGAAAGTTGGATGGACAGTTTGTTGACGGTCATCGACGCTTATGAAAAAGATTTGCCTAATCTGATGAAGCGGTCGGAGCAGGAAGACTTTTTACCGGAAAAGCAGGAGAACGGAAAGCAGGAATTGGGCTATTGGCCCACTGCCGGTTATCTGCGCAGTAGGACGGTGTTGGGAAGCAGAGGGCTGGGAATAGAACGGATTGGTGAAGGCAATGATTCTCCGGGAAGTGACTTGATAATCAAGTTAGTTGATGAAGAGGATAGTCGTCCTTTATGGATTACTGTATGGGGTGGTGCCAACACATTGGCACAGGCTGTGTGGCGGGTCAGAAAGGAACGGAGCGAATCGGAAGTGCATAAGTTTCTGGATAAACTGTGTGTATATACGATTACAGATCAGGACGTATGTGGGGGGCCTCCTGTAGATTATGCGTTCAGTTCCCATCAATGGCTGCGCAAGACTTGCGGAAAGGAGCTGCGTTTCTTCTGGGATGAAAGTGCCTGGCTTGTGCAGAACACGCTTGGAAGTATGAATTGGGATGAATATGCCACCCATATACAGGGACATGGCCATTTAGGAAAGGTCTATCCGAAAAACAAATATGGAGTAGAAGGGGATACGCCTTCTTATCTGCATGTCTTTCCCAATGGGTTGAATAATCCTGCTGTGGGCAATCAGGTGGGTTGGGGCGGCTATTTCTGTTGGGCGCTTTCGCCTGACAGCCTGACGGAGTGTTACACCAATGCAGCTCCGGATGTTAAAGCTGTATCCGAGAAATACGAGAAATATTTTTATCCGGCCATCTTTGCTGATTTTGCGGCCCGGATGGATTGGGCGGCTTACGGAGAAGGAAATCATAATCCGTCTGTCTGCATAAATGGCGAAAGAGGTTTGGAGTCGGTCATGGTTTCTCCGAAAGTGGGTCGGAAAATACGGTTGGATGCATCTGAATCTTTTGATGCGGATAATGATTCATTGGCATATCATTGGTGGATATTGCCGGAGGCCGGTACCTATACAGGCCGTATGGATATTATGCAGGCCGACAGGTCTGTTGCAATCTTGGGTATACCACGGGATGCGGCAGGTAAGGAAATACATGTGATTTGTGAAGTGACGGACAATGGTTCTCCTGCACTGACTGGGTATAGGAGGGTGATTATACGTCCGGTTAATTAGTTTGTGTGATTTAGAAACTGTTTTGAATTGATTCAAGAATAATGTTATAAGCATCTTCAGATCTCAAATCAGTCGGTCAATTGGAAAAATGTTATATCTTTAAAGGTACCAAACAATAAAGTTATGACACAGTATCCAACCGACCTGACTGAAAAACAGTGGCAAGTTATAAAAAATATTTTAGAGCCGCAAGCGAGGAACCGAAAACATCCGCTTAAAGAGATAATGAATGCCATCCTTTATATCAACAAGACCGGCTGCCAATGGCGTATGCTTCCTTCTGACCTCGCCCCTTGGCAAACCGTCTATTACTACTTCCGCAAGTGGAAGCTTGAAGGTGTGTTTGAAGAGGTGATGGATGCCTTGCACTCCCTTATCCGTAAACAGGCGGGACGGGAGGAAAGTCTCAGTCTTGGCATCATGGATTCCAGAAGCGTAAAGACCTCCCATCATGTTGATTCTGACCGTGGTATAGACGGGAACAAGAAAATCAAAGGACGGAAAGAGCACATCATTGTCGATACGCTTGGCCTTCCGTTAGCCGTCGCAATCCATGAAGCCAACCTGCATGACAGCAAGGGCGCCCCACAAGCCATAGAGAAACTCGCTTATAAATTTCCGCGCTTGGTGAAAATCCTGGCGGACGAAGGCTATAGGGGAGATTTGGCTGATTGGGTCAAGAAGAAATTCGGATGGATATTGGAGGTCGTACTCAGACCGGACGAATGTCCATCCAAATTTCAAGTACTGCCCAAACGCTGGATTGTGGAACGCTCTTTCTCATGGCTGGAAAACTTCAGAAGGCTGACCATCGATTATGAATTCCTTGCTGAAACCGCAGAAGCTATGGTACAGATTGCATTCATCCAAATCATGCTTAACAAATTTATCGAATGAAATCAAAACAGCTTCTTAATCTCTGAATTTGAAAAAAACGGATTTACCTATAGATCGAATTATACTTTTACACCTACAGAAGAAGAAAGGTTTAGTTTTTATATGGAGGCAAAATCGTATGACCCACTAGAAGATGAACCATTTGCCTCTATTAAATTTACTATACTAAAAGACGGGACCATTATAACAGATTCTGACTATTTACCAAATGATGTAAACGAAAAGGCTCATGAAGCTATGGATATATTGGAGCAACATTTAGGTAACAAACGTGTAATGACAAAAAAGCCTGTTCCTGCCAAATATTTAAGTAAAATGAAGCCTCGTAGAACAATTAATTTAAATCAAAATTCATAATAGTATGGAAGATGTTTTTCAGAAACTTATCCTAATGATTAGGGCATACTACCCTGTATTATATCTTCATAGTTACGAATACTACAGAACGAAACAAAAGATTAAGGGTATTGTAGAGCTGTTGCGTAGAGAAGGTAAGAAAGTAAATTACTATCAATGGGATTGTGTATATGGACTTGTTCAGATATTACCTGATAAAACAGAGAAAAGAATTGAGCGTATGCAAAACCCTCTTGAAGTGTTAGCTTATATTCTTAACTCAAAAAAGTCTGGGGAGAAAAATATATTTGTTCTTGATGATATAAATAATCATATTGATAGGGATGAAGTTAAATTGATGTTCCGTAAAATTGCAGAAGCAACAAATAACAATACCCATGCAATTATTCTATCGTCAATTTACAGACTTCCTGCTGAATTGGAAAAGTATATTACTGTATTACAAATACCACTTCCTAAACGTAATGAATTGGGAGAAGTTTTGGATATAGTGGCGAAGCAGTCAAAAGTTGAACTCAAAACAAACCTAAGAAATAGACTGATAGATGCTGCGTTAGGAATGACATCAATGGAGGCAGATTTAGCTTACTGCCTTGCCTCTGTTAAGGATGGCTTTGACGATAAGTCTCCTTTTACTGTATCTTCTGAAAAGGAGCAGATTATTAGGAAATCTGGCATTTTGGATTACTTTCCAAAAAATGAAAGTCTAAAAGATGTCGGAGGTATGGAAAATTTAAAGGAGTGGCTTAAAAAAAGGCAGTTAGCATATGACAAGGAAGCTCGTGATTGGGGGTTAAAAGAGCCTAAGGGCTTACTTTTGTTAGGTGTCCCAGGATGCGGAAAGGGCTTAATAGCTAAAAGTATTGCTTCTAGTTGGAATATGCCTTTACTTCGGTTAGATGTAGGAAAAGTCTTTCAGGGCATTGTAGGGTCGAGTGAAGATAATATTCGAAAAGCAATTGCAACTGCCGAAGCTGTTGCTCCATGTGTATTATGGATTGACGAGATAGAAAAAGGTCTTAGCGGTGTACAATCAAGTGGAGCTACAGATGGTGGTGTGACCTCTAGAATATTTTCTACAATATTAACATGGATGCAGGAAAAGACAGCACCTGTATTCGTTGTGGCAACTGCTAATAATATTAATCAACTGCCTCCAGAACTACTTAGAAAAGGCAGATTTGACGAAATCTTTTTTGTGGATCTTCCAAGTCAGAAAGAAAAAGAGAATATTTTTTCCATACATTTGCAAAAAAATCGTCAAAATGTATCTTCATTTGCTTTAGATATTTTAGCCCAAAAAGCTGAAGGATTTAATGGAGCAGAAATTGAAGAATGTGTAAAGGAAGCTATGTTTACTGCATATGTAGAATCACAAGAATCTAATATTGCTCCCAAATTACAGATGATACATATTTTGGATACTAAAATGGTTCATCCGACATTTCGCGTGATAGTTTATTAAAGAAGA
>ULTZ01045049.1_pt1 | contig 38493 bp, 38 predicted proteins | sample 1957981 | NCBI WGS metagenome assembly ULTZ01 (sample SAMEA4835745, study PRJEB28245) | human gut metagenome | biome: gut microbiome; material: fecal sample | place: Denmark | collected 2008
CTCATAGTGAACCAATAAGCTTAACTAAGTGACATTGATTCTGAATAGTTACCTTTATTTTCAAGTAAAACCTTCCGGGCCGCTAAAACAAGGAACATATAATCAGAGGAACCACCGCCGAGGACATATTCGCCCTGCTGCCAGAGGTAAGGAAACTCAAGCAGCTCCGGGAAGTCAGGACGGATCAGGGCCGTACCGGAGATCACGCCGCCCGGAATATAGGAATAGTCGGCACGGTTCATTCCATAGGCAATGGTAGCGGAGCGTGCCCCGACGCCGGATGCAAAGGAAGAGGTATTCGAGCCGGGATGGCAGCCTAATATGAAATTCAGTGCACACAGGATCAGATCCGGTTCAAAGATGTCCGGAAAGGCTTCATGCAGGAAATAATATTCGACTCCCATCCGCTGAATCCCCCATCCGGCGCCCCAGATGAACGGGCGGTAGGGGATTCCGTAAGGAGTTTCTTTACTCTCATCATCGATAGAAGCCTTCAGCCCAGTCAGGGCTTTGCGGATTTTTTCTGTGAAATCCAGGTTATCCAGTTTATGAACCACGCGGCAGATGATCCAGCCGAGCGTCTTGATATTTTCTACAATAAAATCACACCGGTTAAGCAGATAGGTCTTATAGGAATCGTCTCCTGTCGTTAAGAAAAGCTCGACAGCAGCATGGATTCTCGCAAGCTCCGTCTTGCTATTTCCATCGGTGGCAGCAGGGAAGGAGGTGCAGTTTTCGATTACCGGATGATCTCCGACAGTACTTTCATAAAGTTCGATGGCATCCTGTAAGGCTTCTCTGCTTAAATCATCGTTAAATCCCTTTAATGCACGGGATGCACCGGCAAGCTGTGAAGCCGTCATAAGCTGTCTGGGAGAATTGTCTTCGGTAAATACCCACCGGTCATCCTCATCACCTGCGATATTTTTGGTCATGGCAGAAGGATCACCCAGAAGGACATACTGGCGCAGATCATTGCAGATGATGCCGCGATACAAACGTCCCAGAGCGCGGTAGCCGGAAACGACACTTAACACGCCATGTTCAATCTGTTGTAAAATATCATTCTTGCCATCCGGCTGATGGATTTCGGTAATTTTATGCTCCTGATCGATGGTGGTTGCATCGTAATCCACGTGGAATGCTTCAAAGGCAAGAGCGAGATTGTAAGCTTCTCCAGCCTGGGATTCCACACGCAGATCGAAGTCCCCGGCATCGTGCCAGCCGCCCACATTGAGTCCGGGCACCCTGTCACCGGGCTGATATTTTGTCAGGGTAGAAGGTCCCTGTACATAGCCGTCAAAATGGTTGTAATTCACAGGTGCCATGCGTGCGTCGTCATCGTGGCACAGATCATGCCATACCCGGTACTTTTCACTCACACGCATGTGACACATCTGGATCGGAAGGAAATATTCCAGTACCGGCTGCCATACACCACGGTCATAAATGTCGCTGGCAATACGGAAGATCGCAGAAGTGCTGCTGCCGTAAACAACCTCGTATAAGCCCTCTGCCTGAATGGCGGAGAAGTCGTATTTCAGATAGTGGTAGCGTAAAAAGTCTCCCCATTCCTTCGGAGTGCCCCGCTGAATCTCTACAGGTCCGTTTTCTGTGATCTGATAAAGGATCGCATCCCTGCGACGGGAATCTCTTTGATCCAGTTCAATCACAGCGGCCTTTGAAGCAGCCGGATGATAGCCCACCTGGGAAATCTGTACGACGGGAGCGTACATCCAGTCCTCTACAACGCTGGGCGTGATGATCCAGTGGATGGCATCTTTGGTCTTGCCGGCAGGTACCTCACTGCTTAAGACAAACCACCCGTTGTTGTGGTTCATGCGGCCATCATACAGCTTCAGATCCGCACCGATACTCTCAACGGTAAAGCGTTGGCAGGGATCATCCGGACGGGAGGTGAAACGTCTGCCAACCGCATAAGGTTCTGCGATCAGGGTATCCGCGGTTGCCGGATTATAAGCGGACCGGTTATGTGTAAGCTTCTCAAGCGGCATACGCATGGTAGTATCCGGCTCCTTGTAAGGGTGTAAATGGTTACCGGCAGTCTGCAGGGTCGGACCGTTTGGCTGTGTCGGGAAAATCCCCTGCTTCTTATCCATGATCCAGGGTTTCCCGAACAGAATATGAGGAACCAGTTCCAGATTGAAGCATAATTTTCCCAGGAATTCTTCCGGAACAGGGCGGTCCAGATCTACGGATACGACAATGTGACCACCTTCCCCATGAACCCTTACCTCATAGGTAAATTCAAAATCCGGATAAAGAAGGGGATTAAAGCCGGTCAGATGCTGATCCTTATCGGGATAGCATAATTTCGTGGTGATGGTATTACTTTTTTCATCAAGTGTCCGGTCAAGCTGCTTCGGAACGGCCTGCCACTGCCCGGGAGTCGGTTCAAAACGGAGATCTCCATTCGTTGCAATTCGTTTTCCGTGCATGATCATGCTGACACCCGCCTGATGTCCGACCGGATAGATGTCCATGAATGCCATGACATCTACACCGTTATTTTTAAAATAGCCTGTCCGGCTGTCTAATTGAAAGCCTGTATGTTTTTCCATAATTGTGCCTTTCCCTACAGATATGAGTCTTATAATGCTGTAGAATAAATGCCGGAATAACCGGCAGCTTCTTTCTATAGACACACTATACAGGAAAGGGACTTTTATTTATAGAAGGTTTCTATTTCAATATTGGATAATTATCGTTGGGCTGCTGAAGAAAAAATAATTGCTCCAGATCCTGCTTTGCCTGTGCCAGGTAGTCGCGCTGATCATAATCCTGCCATTGGGGATAGGGAGTGTGATGGTCCAGGGAATCCTTGATGGCATGATAGAATTCCACCTTGCGGAGCAGATGGGCATAGGCCTTGATTTCGGCATGGAGTCTTTCAAGTGTATTTTTCTGATAAGAATTAAGCAGCTCTGACATTTCGTTAATATGAGTCTGTTCATTGGCTTCATAGGTGAAAAATTTCTGAATATCAGCAATGGACATACCGGCATTCTTAAAACAGAGAATGGCATGAAGCCGGTCGAGATGTTCTTCTGTATACACCCGCTGCCCGGAAGTATTTCTTAAAACAGGCGGCAGTAGTCCGATTTCCTCGTAATACCGCAGCGTAGGTGCAGTCAGGTTCAGGGTTTTACTAAGCTCAGCGATCGAATAAGCAGACATAAAGGTTCCTCCTCTTTTCTGACATCATTGTCTGACCTTCCCGGAAGGTTCAGGAAAGATAATAAAAATGATAAAGATGAAAAAACTGTTGACTTCAAGTATACTTGAAGTGTTATGTTTATGTAAAGAGGAAATTGTAAAACAGAAGATAACAGAGAAGCAGCCAGTGGCAGGTTTGATGGCGGAATGAGGCACGAGTGAACAGTAATAAAGAACTGTGTGAATCAGAAACACAAAAAACAGGTAAAGAATAACAGGAGGTAAAGAAATGTATATTGCAAGTGATACAAGATATGAAAAGATGAAGTACAACCGCTGCGGAAAGAGCGGTCTGATGCTCCCGGCGGTGTCGTTGGGGTTGTGGCACAACTTTGGGGATACCGGTGTTTATGCGAAGATGGAGGAAATGTGCTTCACGGCGTTTGACCATGGAATCACCCATTTTGATCTGGCAAATAATTACGGACCGAAGGCAGGCAGTGCGGAAAGTAACTTCGGAAAGATCTTAAAAGAGCATTTTATGCCGTATCGTGATGAGATGATTATTTCTACAAAGGCCGGCTATGATATGTGGGAGGGACCTTACGGTGACTGGGGAAGCCGTAAATACCTGATCGCCAGTATCGACCAGTCCTTAAAGCGGCTCGGACTTGACTATGTGGACATTTTTTATCATCACAGGATGGATCCGAATACCCCGCTTGAAGAAATAATGGGAGCACTTTCACAGATTGTAGCAAGCGGCAAGGCTTTGTATGTCGGCTTATCCAACTATGACGGTCCGACTCTCGAAAAGGCATCTGCTATTCTGGATGAACTGCATGTTCCGTTTGTAATTAACCAGAACTGTTATAATATTTTTGACCGGACGATTGAGCAGAATGGTCTGAAGGCAATGTCAGAGAAGCTTGGAAAGGGTATCATCTGTTTTTCACCACTTGCACAGGGAATGCTGTCAGACCGTTATCTGAACGGTATTCCGGAGGACAGTCGTGTGAGGACAGACGGAAGATTTCTGCAGGAATCCAGACTCAGCGAAGAGGTGCTGGGTAAGATCCGGGCGTTGAATGAAATTGCGGAAGGAAGAGGACAGACTCTTGCGGAAATGGCACTTGCCTGGCTTTTAAAGGAAGAAGTGATTACTTCTGTGCTTGCAGGCGCATCAAAGCCATCCCAGATCCTTTATAACATTAAGGCAGTCGAAAACACCAGCTTTACGCAGGATGAAATCGAGACAATTGACCGGATCAGCAGGTAGGGGCTGATATCAAGGTAGCAGCATTAATCAGGAGGACAAATTAATGGACAATTTTTCATTTTATGCACCAACTTATTTTGCATTTGGAAAGGATACTGAGAACCGTGCAGGTGAATTGGTAAGACGGTTTGGGGGTAGTCGGGTTTTATTACATTATGGTGGAGGTTCGGTCATCCGGTCTGGGCTTCTTGACCGGATTAAAGCTTCTTTGGAACAGGAAGGAATCAGTTACGTTGAACTTGGCGGTGTGAAACCCAATCCAAGAAGCGGACTTGTTTATGAAGGAATTGAATTGTGCCGGAAGGAGAATGTGGATTTTGTTCTTGCTGTCGGTGGAGGAAGCACAATCGACTCTTCCAAGGCAATTGCGGCAGGGGTCGTATATGATGGGGATTTCTGGGATTTTTATGAAGGTAAGCCAGTAGAAAAGGCACTTCCCATCGGAACAGTGCTTACGATATCCGCAGCCGGCTCGGAAGGCTCAGGAGATTCAGTCATTACGAAGGAAGAGGGAATGATTAAACGTGGAGCAGGTGGAGAAGCGTTCCGGCCGAAGTTTTCTATTTTAAACCCGGCGTTGACACAGACACTGCCCGCTTTCCAGACGGCCGCCGGTGCAACCGATATTATTGCGCATCTATATGAAAGATATCTGACGAATACGAAGGATGTAGAGGTAACAGACCGGCTGATCGAAGCCCTGATTCTCACGATGAAATGTGAGACTCCGAAGGTCATTGATAATCCGGATGATTATGAAGCACGTGCCAATATTATGTGGACCGGAATGGTAGCTCATAACAATATCTGTGGTGTGGGCCGATCCCAGGACTGGTCAAGCCACGCAATTGAGCATGAACTGTCTGCATTGTATGATTGTGCACATGGAGCGGGACTTGCGGTAACGATGCCGGCAGTGTTTACCTATGTGATGAACCATGATGTGATGCGGTTTGCGCAGATTGCCGTTCGTGTGTGGGGATGCGAGATGGATTTTGCCCATCCTGAGAAAACTGCAAGAGAGGGAATTGAAGCCTTACGGAGCTTTCTGATTTCCATTGGAATGCCGAAGAATTTCGAGCAGCTTAAAGCCAGGGAGGAGGACATTCCTAAGCTTGCCCATGTCTGTTGCTACGGAGACGGACAGACCGCTCATACAATTGGAGGGTTTGTTCCCTTGGAACAGAAGGATGTGGAAGCAATTTACCGGTTGATGTTATAGAAGGATAACGATAGAGACTGATCGTGCAGAGAAATCCGATAGAGGAATTATACAAAGAAATCATAAAGGGCGAAGTCCATATGGACTCCGCCCTTTAAAAATGGTAAATTAGAAACGATCGAGATTGACTATGCAACAGGAGAAAGCAGAAGCTACAAATGATGGATAGAGATAGTTTTTTTCAAAAATATACGGGACATCTGAATGAGAAGCAGCTTGCCGCAGTGCAGACGGTGAATGGGCCGGTTCTGCTGCTTGCCGTTCCGGGAAGCGGCAAGACCACCGTTTTAGTCACAAGGCTTGGGTATATGCTCTATTGTGAAGGAATAAGGCCGGAAAACATTCTGACCCTGACGTATACAGTTGCAGCAACGAATGACATGGCACGCCGGTTCCGGGAGATTTTTGGTGAGAAATACAGCAATGCACTGGAATTCCGGACAATTAACGGAATTTGTGCCAGGGTGATTGCCAGATACGGGCAGATGATCGGAAAGAGTGCCTTTGAGCTGCTTACTGATGAAAAGGTGATTTCAAGAATGCTGACAGAGATTCTGGTCCAGAATCTGTCGGAATATCCGACCGAAAGCGATGTGAAGAATGCACGCACGTTGATTACCTATTGTAAGAATATGCTGCTTTCCGAAGAGGAGATCCGTGAACTGGGGAAAGAAGAGGGCATTCCTCTCTGGGAAATTTACAGTGCATACAACAGGTATTTAAAGCAGAACAGCTTCATGGATTATGATGATCAGATGATTTATGCGTACCGGATGCTGAAGGGGAGTCCGGAGCTTCTTAAATTTTATCAGGAAAAATACCGGTATATCTGCGTGGACGAGGCGCAGGATACGTCCAAAATCCAGCATATTATTATCGGGCTTTTAGCAGGAGAGCAGGGAAATCTCTTTATGGTGGGAGACGAGGATCAGAGCATTTACGGATTCCGTGCGGCTTATCCGGAGGCACTGCTTAATTTTACAAAGGAGCATCCCGGGGCAAAGGAGCTTGTGATGGATCAGAACTACCGCTCCAACGCAAGGATTGTGGCTGTGGCCGATCACTTTATCCAGCATAACAAGCTAAGGCATCGCAAGCATATGGTTCCGACGAAAGCAGAAGAGGCGGAGATTCATTATATTTCCTTGAAAAACCGTTCTGCGCAATATACTTATCTTCGGAAGGTGGCACAGAATCATGAGGTGGAGACGGCGGTTTTGTACCGCGATAATGAAAGTGTGCTTCCTCTCATTGACCAGCTGGAGCGGCAGCAGATTCCGTACCGGATCAAAAGCACGGATATGGCTTTTTTTACCCATCGTGTGGTAACGGATGTCACAAATATTATGCGGTTTGCCCTAAATCCATATGATACGGAGCTTTTCCTGCGGATTTATTTCAAATGCCAGACCTATCTGAAGAAGAATCAGGCACAGCAGCTATGCCGGATCAGTGAGGAACGGCATATTCCGGTACTGGAAGCTGCAGAGTATACGGAAGGTCTGAATGGTATGGTTCTGGGAAAGTGCAGAGCCTTTGCAACACATCTGCGCAACATGTTGAGGGAAGCGCCCTCCAGGGTGCTTTTCCGGATTGAGACCCCATTGGGATACGGGGAATATCTGGAACGCAATAATATGGATGACAACAAGCTTTTTATCCTGAAGATGCTGTCCTACGAAGAGGTGTCAATTGGCAGTTTCTTAGGGAGGCTGGAATACCTGCAGAGTATGCTGCGGGAAAAGCGTCCGGATTATGACAGCAATTTTATCCTGTCTACCATTCATTCCTCCAAGGGACTTGAGTATGAGGAGGTTTATCTGATGGACGTCTGTGATGGCGTCTTTCCGGATAAGGTGGTTTACTCAAAGAAGGCAACACCGCAGGAAAAGAAAGAATTTGAGGAAGAGCGGCGGCTGTTTTACGTAGGCATGACGAGAGCGAAGAGTGTGCTTCATATATTCAGGCTGTCGGAGGAAACGTCGTCCTTTATCCGGGAGATGACGCCTGTGAAGGCAGAACGGGTGGAAGGTGTGAAGCCGGATAGCTTGAAGTTTCCTGATCGTATGAAGCTGCAGAATGAGAAGCGGGTGGAAGGAAAGACGTTTGCAGCATTACAGCCGGATCAGGGGAAGATGAAACTCAAGCCTAAGAGTTTAGAGACGGATCCCGGGGGTCACGGAACAGAGATTCAGCTTGTCATTGGAGAGAGGGTTGAACAGATGAAATACGGAATGGGAGTCATCAGCGATGCAGTTTATCATGCAGATGGGATTACAGGGAAATTTACGGTGATTTTTGACTCCGGACTTGAAAAGAACTTCCTTTATCCGGTTGCCTTTCAGATGGGAATGCGGATTGTAACGGAGGAAGAAACAGGAAAAGAGGGACAGGCATGAAAGAAAAGTCTGAAAGCAGCAGGATTTTATATCGGATGTTGATGGAAAAGGGATATTCCGAGGAGTTCAGCAATCTGATTTCCCAGAATCTGAATACGGATTTCACTGCGGGAAGGATGATCGGCTACCTGTCGCATTATACCAGTCTGCCGGAAGCGGAGATTGTGGATGAGATGCTGTCGATCTTAAGTGACCGGAACCGGATCATGCAGAAGAAAGAAATGGAAGCAACCAATGCCAGGTGGAACGAAATGACGTGGAACAGACCACTGTTTGATGAGGAAGGCGACAGATCATAGAGCAGAGGAAATTGGCTGCAAAACAGATAAAACAGGAGCGGATGATGTGGAGAATTAAGCAGATTTTTGATGGAGAGTACGGATGTGAAGAACGGCCGGATGGAGAAAAAGCCAGATGTGTGGTAACGCTTGAAAATGAACGGGGAGAAAGACGGGAACTGAGCGTTTATGATGACTGGCTTAAGGAAAAGTATCTGGAAGAGGGATCGGAATGGACCGCAGAGCTGTTCGATATTTGTAATGAAGAAGGACAGCCAACCGGTGGAATGGTGGAACGAAGTCATGCCCATGCCGAAGGGATTTGTCATAGAACCGCCCATGTATGGGTTGTCCGTATGGTAGATGGGAAATATCAGGTTCTGCTACAGAAACGGGCAGAAGATAAGGAATCCTTTCCGGGATGCTTTGATACGTCATCTGCAGGACACATTCAGGCAGGAGACGAACCGCTTGAATCGGCTATACGGGAACTGGGAGAGGAGCTGGGGATTCATGCATCTCCGGAGCAGCTGAACTATGCAGGAAAGTTTCATATTCATTATGAAATGGAATTTCATGGGCGCCCTTTCAAGGATAATGAAACCTCATTCGTGTTTTGTTATCAGGAGCCGGTAGATATGGAGAAGCTTACCCTGCAAAAGGAGGAAGTGGAGACAGTGGAGTGGTTTGATTTAGAAGAGGTCCACGAAGCCTGTCTTACCCGGAATCCCAGGTTCTGCGTGCCGGTCGAGGGACTTAGGACGCTGATGAAGTATCTGAACTTACCAGTATCCTGTTAAGTAGCAGGGACAATGATCTGGTAAAAATGCAACATTTGTAACTGTTCAGTAGCTTCACAGTTACGATGCAAAATCCATTCCAAATCGGCTTCGCCGATGGGATTTTGCATTACTGAATCATTTTCTTACGGTCTTGGCAGTAAATGCTTCGACCTGCGCTGAATAGTTACCAACATTTCATTTACAACAACTCTGCATCATAATGAGCGCGTTCGCCGCCGATAAATTTGGGACGGACTCTGGCAGCAGTGATATGAGCCTGACCGATTTCATGATTGGTAAGGCGGATCGGAACGGCAACCTTCTTCAGGTGCATGCCGATGAAGGTATCGCCGATATCAATTCCGGCATCAGCTTTGATCTCCTCCAGTGCGACCGGATGCTCAAAGGTATGGTAAGCGGTGGTTGCAAAGGAACCGCCAGCTTTGGGCTGGGGAACGACATTAACAAATTCCGCATCAGGAACGGCAGCCTGTTCAATGATGATGGCACGGTTCAGATGCTCACAGCATTGGGCGGCAAGATAAATACCGCGTGCCTTCGTCGTTTCATAGATTCCGGAAAAAACAGCCTTGGCTACATCGAGGTTTGAATTGCTTCCGATCTTATCGCCACACACTTCGGAGGAAGAGCAGCCGACCACAAGAATCTGACCTTCGCGGAGCTTTGCTTTTTCACATAATTCGGCGGTAACATCAGCCGCCTGTTTCTTGATTTCTTCGTACAAACTGATCACTCTTTTCCTTTACAAATGATTGAATCAAGAATACAATTGAATTGGTAATACTGAAATAACCAGAAAAGGAGTATCTGATAAGACCAGATGAACTATTCCATTACAAAGGACAGTGGAGTGCCTGCCTATATTCAATTATATAACTATCTGGTACAGGACATTGTAGCAGGGATTTATCCGTTGGATTCCCGGCTCCCATCCAAACGGATCATTGCGGAGGAAACCGGAGTGAGTCTTATTACGGTGGAACATACCATGAATCTGCTAAGTGACGAAGGATATATTGAAACAAGACAGCGGAGCGGTTATTTTGTGATTTACCGGGAAGCGGATTTTCAGGTAATCCCCGAGATCCGTCATGAGGAGCTGCCGATGACTCATCCGCAGGTCCACCAGACAGGAGAATTTCCGTTCAGTGTGCTTGCCCGGACAATGCGCAAGGTTCTGCTTGATTATGAGGAGCAGATTCTGGTGAAGTCGCCCAATCATGGCTGCGAAGAGCTGCGTGCCGAGATTTGCTCCTATCTTGGAAGAAGCAGAGGAATTCAGATTCATCCACGTCAGGTTATTATCGGTTCCGGTGCAGAATATCTGTATGGACTGGTGGCGCAGTTTTTCGGCGCAGGATGCATCTTTGGAATCGAGAATCCTTCTTATGAAAAAATCCGTGAAGTTTATGAATCCATGGGTATTGTGTGTGATCCGCTGACGCTTTCTGCGGAAGGAATTCTGTCTTCCGAACTTACAAGGACGAAGGCATCCGTACTGCATGTAACACCGTTTAACAGTTATCCGAGTGGGATTACCATTGGAATTTCGCAGAAGCGGGAGTATCTTTACTGGGCGAAACAGCGCAATGCCGTAATTGTGGAGGATAACTATGATTCGGAGCTGACGGTTTCGAGTAAGCCGGAGAGTCCGTTGTTTTCGATTGCAGACGGCGTCAATGTAATTTATATGAATACGTTTTCCAAGACTATCGCGCCCTCGGTGCGTATCGGATATATGATTCTGCCGGAGACTCTGGTGGATGCATTTGAACATAAGCTGGGCTTTTATTCCTGCCCGGTGCCGCTGTTCGAGCAGTATGTGTTGTCCGAGCTTTTGCGGAGCGGAGACTATGAACGGCATATTAACCGCGTCCGCCGCAAGCGCAGGCGGGAGTTGGGTAATTTGTGAGACTTTACAGCAATGTAGATAAAAATATATTTTAAATTTGCTACTTGACTTTTATGCATTGCGTATCTATACTATAAATAAATTACGCAATGCGTATATTGAGGGGAAGAATATGAATCAAGAAGAAAAAGAAGAACCACATTGTGAGTTAGAGAATGATTTCTTAAATGATGACCTTTCACTTATTATTGAGTGTAATACATTTGATCCGGCTAAACAGATGCAGCGTATACGAAAATATGCAGGGATGAACCGTAAAGAGTTTTCGGAATGGCTTAATATACCTTATCGGACAATGACCGACTGGGAACTTGGTAATCGCACAATGCCAGTATATTTGTTAGAATTGATTGCTTACAAAGTGAATCATGAAATAGCAAATGCAAAGGAAAAACAAGATGCATCTGGTAGGAAGAATAAACAGGAACATCTATGAGTGTGTAACACGAAATATCAGAACAGATGAAGTGATTATTACAGAGGAAAGGATAGAACACATTAAAGAAAGACATCCGACTGATTTTGAAAGATATAATAAGTATTTAGAAGAGATTATCGGAAATCCAGATTATATTATAGACGCAAACAAATCCAATACGGCTATTTTATTAAAAGAAATTATAGACGGTGACAGCAACAGGTTTAAACTGGTACTTAGAATTGCAGTGAAAGATGATCCTGTGGAATACAGGAATTCTGTCATTTCTTTTTGGCATATTGGAGAGACTACCTGGAATAAAATGCTGAAAAATAAAAAAATTCTTTACTCTAAAGAATAAATTAACTATAATTAATTTAGAATAGAAAGAGAATCTTTGAGGTGAAAAATGCGTCGTCATGCGCCACATGCAAATTGCAATGGGCAAAAGAGATGTTGGGAGTGACGCTCCAACCAAAGATTCTCTTATCTACTATATAGGGAATGCAGGGACAAGTGATATTGTCCTTTTTTCATATAAAGCACTCAATGAGGATGAATGCAGCAAAGTGTGAAATTAGGGAATCGGGTACATACATTGCTTATAGTCTCCAATGAAGATGACAGTGGATACAGACAGGAGAGCAGATCGTGAGCAAACCAATTACGACATTATGTTACATCGAGCAGGATGGGAAGTATCTCATGCTGCATCGTACGAAGAAAAAGCAGGATATCAACGGCGGAAAATGGATCGGAGTCGGTGGACATTTAGAAGAAGGAGAATCACCGGAGGACTGTCTGGTGCGGGAAGTCCGGGAAGAAACGGGGCTTACACTCACTTCCTATACCTTCCGGGGACTTATTACGTTCATAAGTGACCAGCAGGAAACGGAATTGATGTGTCTGTTTACAGCAGATGGTTTTGAAGGGAAACCGGGAGCCTGCAATGAAGGAGAGCTTGCATGGATTCCGAAGACTGAGGTGTCTGCCCTTCCGACCTGGGAAGGAGATGCCGTTTTTCTTGAAATACTGCTTCGTGATGATCCACGCTTTTTCACGTTGCGGCTTGCCTACGAAGGTGATAAGCTTGTAGATAAGAAGCTGCAGTTTTATACGGCATGCACAGGCACGGAGGAAACAGTGTGAGCATCATGGAAATCAGGGATCTGGAGATTCCGGAACTGGAAGTCTATATCGATAAGAAGGAAGTACAGCTCCTGCATTACTATGAGCCGGAGCCCGGTATTTTTATTGCAGAAAGCCCGAATGTGATTCTGCGGGCATTGGAAGCCGGATACGAGCCGCTTTCCCTTCTTATGGAAAAGAAACCGCTTGGCGAAAAGGAAAGAGCAATTCTGGACCGGTGTGGAGAAATCCCGGTTTATACGGCTTCTTTGGAGGTTCTTACGAGAATCACCGGATATCAGCTTGCGCGGGGAATGCTGTGTGCGATGCGGCGCAAAGCCCTTCCTTCCTTAAAAGAAATCTGTGCAGGAAAGCACCGGATTGCGATTCTGGAGGATGTGGTGAATCCAACGAATGTAGGAGCCATTTTCCGGTCGGCAGCAGCACTTTCCATGGATGCGGTGCTGTTGACGAAGGGCAGCAGTGATCCGCTATACCGGAGGGCGGTACGTGTCAGTATGGGAACCGTTTTTCAGATCCCGTGGACGATTATGGATGCAGGGGACTGGCCGGAACGGGCAATGCAGGAGCTCCGGAGCATGGGATACCGTACGGCGGCAATGGCGCTTAAGGAGGACAGCGTATCTCTTAAGGATGAGAGGCTGAAGAAGGAAGAAAGGCTTGCGATTGTTCTTGGAACAGAGGGCGATGGTCTTGCAGGAAGAACGATTGCAGACTGTGACTATACAGTCATGATTCCGATGGCGCACGGAGTGGATTCCTTAAATGTAGCGGCAGCGAGTGCCGTGGCATTCTGGGAACTGAATCCGCTTTTTTAAGAGTAATCGTAACTGTGAGGGTACCGGACAGTTACAGGTAATTAAATGATACAGAGGGAGAGATGCAATGGTAGTCTATGAAGGGTTCGAAAATCTGATGCAGCACATTGTAGAGGTTGCAATTTTGTTCTTTGAATTTGTCGGAGTGATTGTCATTATCATTTCGGGCTTAAAGGGATTTTATTATTATATCCGCCGTAGGCCCGATATGAAGCTGACACTTGCACAGGGACTTGCTGTAGGACTGGAATTCAAGCTTTGCAGCGAGATCCTGAAAACCGTTATTGTAAGAGATTTCAAGGAAATTGCAACAGTTGCCGGAATTATTGCGCTCCGTGCGGCTTTGACCTTCCTGATTCACTGGGAAATCAAGCAGGAGAATCACAACCATAGCTAGTACGCCGAATAATAAATAACTGACACCTTGACTAGTCCGGGTAGCAGATCCGCTCTTGGTAGTTACACTTTAAAAAAAGCAGCAGCAATCACGCCGGGACCGGTATGGGTGCCGATGACACTGCCAACCGTGGTGTAGTTCAGGGTATCCGTACCGTTTTCCCACAGGTCGCTGCTGTCGTTGATGTATTTTTTCAGAAGAACATCGGTTAATCCGGTATAGCCTAAGAGAATTGGCATGGTGAAGTCAATACCGCCGACCTTCTGGATTTCCTGAATCAGCAGATTGTTGCCCTGTTTGGAGCCTCTGGCCTTCCCTAAAATATGAATTTCCCCATCCTCAATATTCACCACAGGCTTGATATTTAAGAGTCCGCCGGCAAAAGCAACGGTTGAGGAGAGTCTACCGCCTTTTTTCAGATACTCTAAGGTATCGAGCATGGCAATGAGACACACGTCTTTCTTTTTTTCTTCCAGGATCGAAGCGATTTCTTCAGCAGATTTTCCCATATCCACCAGACGAAGAGCATATTCGGCAAGAATTCCGCTTCCGATTGCGGCAGAGCTTCCGTCAACGACATGGACATTCGGATACTCAGTGGCAGCAATCAGTGCGCTCTGGCAGGTTCCGGATAATTTGGAGGAGATTGTGAGAACGACCGCACTGTCATCCGGACCTAGAACCTCATCAAACACCTTCATAAATGCAGATGGAGAAGCCTGGCTGGTGGTTGGAAGAATGTCACTTTCCACCAGCTTTTCATAAAACTGGTGATGGGTAATGGTTACGCCATCCACATATTCTTCCTCTCCGAAGCAGATGGTTAAGGGGACAATGGCAACCTGATCCTTTATGGCTTCATTCAGGTCTGCTGTTGAATCGACAATAATTTTAACACTCATGTCAGGGTTCCTTTCGTTAATAGTCATTGATGTTATTTTAAAAAGAAATGCAGCATTTTTTCATACAGGTGACTGGTATAGGGCTGATATCGCATCGGCAGATCCAGCCAGGTTTTCTTATCGACAATACTCTTATGGTGGGAAAAGGCGTCAAAGCCGGTCTTCCCGTGATAGCTTCCCATGCCGCTTTCGCCGACGCCGCCAAACCCCATTTCTGTTGTGGCAAGATGAATAACCGTGTCATTCATGCAGCCGCCTCCATAGGATAACTCCTCGTTGACCCGCTTCCGGTGTGTCTTATCGCTACTGAACAGGTAAAGGGCAAGCGGTTTGGGACGGTTCTTTAAGGTCAAAACCAGTTCATCGAAATCATCAAAGGTAAGGACAGGAAGGAGTGGACCAAAGATTTCCTCCTGCATGACCGGATCCTCAAAGGTGACATTGTTCAGGATGGTCGGGGCAATCTGCAGGGTTTCCTCATTGGTTTCACCGCCTGCAACGACCTTGGCAGGATCAATGAGACCGCAGATCCGTTTAAAATGCTTTTCGTTGATGATCTTACCATAACCCTTATTTTCAAGCGGAACGGTTCCGAACTGTGTGGTAATCTGTGCTTTGAGTTCTGCAATCAGCTCATCCCTGATGCTGCGTTCACAGAGCAGAAAATCAGGAGCCACGCAGGTCTGCCCACAGTTCAGATATTTGCCGAAAACAATCCGGCGTGCAGCCAGCTTTAAGTTTGCGGTGTGATCGACGATACAGGGACTTTTGCCGCCAAGCTCCAGGACGACCGGAGTCAGATAATCCGCAGCGTGACGCAGTACCTCCTTCCCCACCGACTGGGAGCCGGTAAAAAAGATAAAGTCGAATTTCCTCGTCAGCAGATCCGCATTTTCCTTACGTCCACCTTCAATAACCGCAACATATTCCTGAGGGAAGCATTCCGTAAGTATGACTTTCAGGATGCCGGAGGTTGCCGGAGAATAGGCACTTGGTTTTAAAATGACCGTGTTCCCGGCTGCAATCGCATCTGCCAACGGATCAATGGAGAGCAGGAACGGATAATTCCAGGGGCTCATAATGAGGGTGTTTCCATGGGGCATCGGCTGGATATAGCTGTGGGAGGCAAACTGTGCCAGCGGAGTGGCAACCGTCCTTTTTCTGGAAAACTGTCTGGTATGGCGGATCATATAGCTGATCTCGGACTGTGCAAGCCCGATCTCACACATGAAGCCCTCAAAGCCGCTTTTACCAAGATCTGTGAAAAGCGCCTTCTGAATATCATTTTCATATTTTTTTACGGCAGCATAGAGCTTTTTTAACTGTTGGATCCGGAAATCAACCGGAATTGTTGCACCGCTCTGGTAAAACCTGCGCTGCTTTTCCAAGAGCTCATCAATTTGTTTACTTTCCATGGTTTTGCTCCTTTCAGAACCCTATCCCCATATAAATCATGTCATAGATCCTTACGAATGCAGGCATTCGCGGTACATATCTCCATGATTTGCATGGCTCTGAATAGTCAAAAATCAACAATTAAGCCTGTGCACGCTCGCGGGTGAGCATGAGCCGGTAAAAGGCTTCCAGTTCCCTGCGTGTCATCAGCTTAGGCACAGGGTAAAGTGGATTTGCTTCTTTGGCTGCATGGACGGACATGGTTTCAATATCACGTTCCTGAATGCCGGAAAGAAAATCCGGAATGCCCATATTTTTATTTAAGGTACGGATGGACGCAATAAATTTTCCGGCACCGGCTTTAATGGAATCCTGTTCGGTGCAGACACCGGCAGCACATCCGAGCATATGGAGCTTTTTGTGAATGCAGGAGCCATAGCTTTCCAGAACCTCCGGAAGAAGAACCGCATTGGCAAGTCCGTGAGGAATGTTGTATTGTCCGCCCAGGGAATGGGCAACTGCGTGCACATAGCCGACATACGATCTGGAAAAGGCAAATCCGGCGAGGTAGGCAGCGTTCAGCATCTGCTCGCGGGCTGCATGGTTATGACCATCGTGATAGGCCGTTTCAATATTCTGATAGATTGTTTTTACTGCTAAAAGAGCCTTTTCACGGGTTTCTTTCGTTGTAGATCTTCCGATGTATGCCTCGACGGCATGCGTCAGTGCATCCATGCCGGTTGTGGCAGTTAAGTGTGGAGGCAGGGAATATGTTAATTCCGCATCCAGAATGGCGTAGCGTGGAATCAGTACAAAGTCATTGAGGACGTATTTATGTTTCTTTTCAGAATCCGTAATGACCGCAGCCAGTGTGTTTTCACTTCCGGTTCCGGCAGTTGTCGGAACGGCAATGAGAAGTGGAATCCGGTGCAGGACATGAAGGGTTCCTTTTAACTGTCCGAGCGTTTTCTTCGGGCAGGAAATTCTTGCGCCCAGTGCCTTGGCACAGTCCATGGCAGAACCGCCGCCGATGGCAAGGAGAGCCTGACAGTGTTCCTTCTGATATAAGGCGAGTGCTTCTTCGACATTCCTGACCGTAGGATTTGCGGACGTCTGATCGTAAACAGAATAGGAAATCTTCTCTTTGGCAAGAACGGAGGTTATCTTGGTTATGAGACCGCAGGCAACAATTCCGGGATCTGTAACGATCAGTATTTTTTTAATTTTATGCTGCTTCAGGGTATCCGGAAGTTCTTCACAACGGTGCAGAATCTCCGGTTCCCGGTAGGGGAGAAAGGGAAGGGCGGCACGAAAGACCCCCTGGTATGCCCGACAGCAGATATGCTGTATTAAGTTCATGTATTTATCCTTCTTCTTATTCTTACTATTTCGAAACTGTTCCGTATTTTCACACTTACGATGCAAAACAGCTGTTTCCCGTTTGGATGATGTGTCTATGAGGTTATCAGGATAAGCCGTCCCGTGCAATTCTTTGCAGATTCGCAGTGATCGTGTCGAGTGCTTCATAAAAGACAGCCCTTTTTTCATCTGTCAGTCCCTCGCTTGCCTGCTTCACGGCCAGTTCAGCCCGTTTGGTAATCTGGGCAGCAAGGAGCGTTCCCTGCTCCGTAAGCCTTAATGTGCCGCGATACAGCTTGGCATGGCTTCCTTCTTTAATAATCAGCCCCTTTGATTCCATAATGGACATCATCCGGGAAACATCTGCCTTGTCCTTGCCACAGCATTCTGCAAGCCGGGGGGCAGTGATACCGTCCGGATAGCGGTACATGGTCGTAAGGTAGATGGCATGAGTACTTTTTAATTCATAGGGCTTCAGCTCTTCGGCAGCAATCTTGTGCCAGTATCGTGAGATCTCCGAGATTGCCAGCGAAAACTTTTCAAAACGGTCAACCATAAAATGCTCCTGTTTTCCGGTGTCAATGAGTGAAAGGTGAACAGTTACAGGATTGTAACAGATTCTGTATTATTTGTTATAAATCATACCCGGGAAGTTGAATGTTCAACATCTCTGGGCTTGTTATATCATACAGGATAGATGTTGAACTGTCAACATCTATTTACAGATCATAGTAACGTCCTGTACCACAACCGGGTTACGGTTTACACAGCAGTCTATAAGTCTTACCTGACCTTGACGTGAATCCGAAATCGGATTATAATAAATACATGAATCCGGAATCGGATTATTAAAATGAATGTATAGAAAGAGGGTTTTACATGATTGTATTAAGAAAAGAAATGAAGGAGTTAAACAAGCAGTACCGGGAAACGGACCGGATTTATCATGAAATCAGTATGCAGTCCGGATTGTCGGACAGTGCTTTTATGATTTTATATGCCATTGTGGAATTGGGAGACGGATGTCAGCAGAAGGATATTGCAGATCTGTATTGCTACAGCCGTCAGACAATTAATTCTTCTATTTCAGGTCTGCAGCGAAATGGAATTTTGCAGCTGCATAAGGGAAGCAGAAGAGATCTGCATATTTCCCTGACAACTGAGGGGAAGCGGTTTGTTGAGGAAAAGATCTATCCGGTTATGGAGATGGAAAACAGTATCTTTGATGAATTAACGGAGCAGGAGAGTGAAGAATATCTGCGCCTGGCAAAGAAGATCACATGCCTGCTCCGTGAAAAGATGAATCACAGATAAGAGAAGCAAAGGGTAAGAATAAGGAAAACAATTATGAATATACAATTATCAGATCATTTCACCTATAAACGATTGCTGCGGTTTGTGCTGCCTTCTATTTTAATGATTATGTGCACATCCGTTTACAGCATTGTTGATGGATTTTTTGTTTCAAATTTTGTGGGGACTACCCCCTTTGCCGCCATTAACCTGACCTTTCCGGTCCTGATGGCAGTGGCGTCAATCGGTTTTATGGCAGGAACCGGAGGCAGTGCTGTGGTGTCAAAGACCATGGGAGAAGGTAACAGGGAGCGTGCCAATGAGTACTTTACCATGATTATAGCAGCACTTTTTGGAGGTGCGGTGGTGCTTTCCGTGATCGGATTTATCATGGCAAGACCGATCACTATGGCACTGGGAGCCATGCAGGAGGAGCTGATCCGGGATTGCGTGCTCTATCTCCGCATCGGATTTTTATCCATGCCGGCATTTATTCTGCAGTTCGCATTCCAGAGCTTTTTTGTGGCAGCGCAGAAGCCGGGCTTAAGCCTTAAGGCAAATGTGGCAGCCGGAATTGTAAACGGCATTCTGGACTATGTGCTGATTGCGATTTTTCACTGGGGACTGGCCGGTGCTGCCATTGCAACCTCTGCAGGACAGATTGTCGGAGGGCTGATCCCTGTTATTTATTTTATGAGAAAGAACGACAGTCTGCTGCAGTTTAAAAAATTTCATATGCATATGGATGTGATCGGGAAGGTCTGCATTAATGGTTCCTCGGAGATGGTAACCAATCTTTCGTCCTCCATTGTGAATATTCTGTATAATTTCCAGCTGATGAAGCTGGCAGGCGAAGACGGAATAGCAGCCTATGGCGTGATTTTATATATCAATATCATATTTATGGCCATTTTCATGGGCTATTCCATCGGAAGTGCACCGATTGTCAGTTATCATTACGGGGCGGGGAATCATACGGAGCTGAAAAACCTCTTCCGGAAGAGCCTGACCTTTCTGATGATTTCCGGTGTGGTGCTTCTGGCAGCATCCGAGGTACTGGCAAGGCCGCTGTCGGCAATTTTCGTCAATTATGATACCAGGCTGCTGGAGCTGACGGTTCATGGTTTCCGCATTTACAGTCTGGCATTCCTGATTATGGGAATCAATGTCTGGGGTTCATCCTTTTTTACGGCATTGAACAATGGACTGGTATCGGCGGTCATTTCATTCCTTAGAACGCTGGTATTCCAGATAGTCGTGATTTCGGTTCTTCCGCTTTGGTTTGGAGTGGACGGCATCTGGTTTTCGGTTGTGGCAGCAGAGGGGATGGCATTGTTTGTGACTCTGGGATTCCTTTTCACGAATCGCAGGAGGTATCATTATTAAGAATTACGGGTGCCGTTTATGTCACTTTACACAACACTTACGATATTTTAAAAGAAACCGATATGGGCATGGAGGATCGGATTACAGTGGTTTCGGCGATCGGACATCACGATGAATCTATCCTTTCAATGTATACGAACCTCATAAAATGTGGTATACTCCCCTTAGTGCAGCAAGGAACAGAAGCTGTACGTCAATGTGAGAATAAGGAGAGAGTAACATGCCCTGTACAACTATTTTAGTAGGAAAACATGCATCCTTTGATGGCTCGACCATGATCGCCAGAAATGACGATTCCGGTTCGGGCCATTTTATGCCTAAGAAATTTGTTGTGATCCATCCGGAGGAACAGAAGAGAACGTATCAGTCCGTGATTTCGCACGTGACCGTGGAGCTGCCGGAAAATCCTATGCGTTATACCGCAATGCCCAATGCGATTGAAGGAAAAGGTATCTGGGCAGCCTGTGGCGTGAATGAGGTAAATGTTGCCATGACAGCAACCGAAACCATTGCCAATAATCCCAGAGTCCTGGGAGCTGACCCGCTGGTAGAATATCTCCCGGCTGAGGATGGAAGGGAAGAACAGGCAGGAGGAATCGGGGAAGAGGATATTGTCTGTCTGGTGCTTCCCTATATTCACAGTGCACGCGAGGGCGTGGAGCGTCTTGGAAGCCTTCTCGAAAAATACGGAACCTATGAGATGAATGGAATCGCATTCCAGGATGTGGATGAGATCTGGTGGCTGGAAACAATCGGCGGGCATCACTGGATGGCAAGAAGAGTGCCCGATGATTCCTATGTTGTCATGCCGAACCAGCTGGGCATTGATTTCTTTGACCTTGACGATGCTTATACAGAGAAAAAGAACTTCATGTGTTCCGCAGACCTGCGTGAATTTATGGAGCAGTATCACTTGAATGTGTCACTGGATGATAGGTGGAATCCCAGAGATGCGTTTGGAACACACGATGATTCCGATCATGTGTATAATACGCCGCGGGCCTGGTTTATGGAGCGGTACTTAAATCCGCATACGAAGGTGTGGGATGGAGAACATGCCGATTACACGCCGTTTTCCGATGATATTCCGTGGTGCATGGTGCCGGAAAGGAAGATTACGGTCGAGGATGTAAAGTATGTACTTTCCTCGCACTTTCAGGGTACACCGTATGATCCGTATGCTGCTTATGGAGATAAATCCATGAAGGGAGCCTTCCGCTCTATCGGAATCAACCGGAATGACTTTGTAGCTGTCCTGCAGCTGCGTCCCGGTGTGGAGAAGGACAGCAGTGCGGTAGAATGGATTGCGTATGCTTCCAATGCCTTTAATACACTGGCACCGTTTTATCCGATGGTGGATGAGACTCCGGAGTATTTAAGCAATACTACAGGAGATGCTTCAACAGAGAACTTCTACTGGGCAAGCCGAATGATTGCAGCCATGACCGATGCTTCTTATGGCAGGTCGGTTTTCCATGCAGAGCGTTATCAGGAGAGCGTGATGGCGAAGAGCCACCAGATTCTGAACCGGTACGATGCGCTTTTGAATAAAGAAACCGATCCTGCGAAACGTCAGGAAATCCGTCAGAGGGCGAATGAGGAAGTGGCGTCTATGCTGAAAAAGGAAGCAACGGATACCTTAAATAAAGTATTATATGAGCTCAGTAACCAGATGAAAAATGCTTATTCCCGTTCAGATGCATGATTGCAGCTGTGTGCATGGAGCTGTCAATGTGAAGGAACAAGTATGGAAGCATAAATGCGGATTGTGATGTTGATTACTGTGAAATATGCAGAAACGAGGAGAAGACAGATGAAAATTACAGATACCATAAAGTATGTGGGTGTAAATGATGAAACGATTGACCTGTTTGAAGGACAGTACCGGATGCTGCATGGCGTTTCTTATAATTCCTATGTGATTCTGGATGAAAAGATTGCCATTATGGATACCGTTGACCGGCGGGCAACTGAGGAGTGGCTGTCCAATCTGGAAAGGGTTCTGGAGGGAAGAACGCCGGATTATCTGATTGTGTCCCATATGGAACCGGATCATGCAGCCAATATCCAGAGGGTGGCAGAGAAGTACCCCGAAATGAAGATTGTCGGAAATGCTAAGACCTTCCCGATGATTGCACAGTTCTTTACCTTAAATGTGGAGGGACGTGAAGTGATTGTGAAGGAGGGCGATACCTTAAGCCTTGGAAGACATACCTTACAGTTTTTCATGGCACCGATGGTACATTGGCCGGAGGTGATGGTGACCTATGAACAGTCAGAAAAGGTGCTTTTCTCCGCAGATGGCTTCGGTAAATTTGGAAGTCTGTCGGTTGAAGAGCCGTGGGAGGATGAGGCAAGAAGATATTTTATCAATATTGTCGGTAAATATGGTGCTCCTGTACAGGCGTTACTGAAAAAGGCGGCAGCACTTGATGTTGCCATGATCTGTCCGCTTCATGGACCGGTTCTTACCGAAAATCTGGAACATTATATTGGTCTGTATGATACCTGGAGCAGCTATCGTCCGGAGGAAAAGGGAGTTCTGATTGCCTATGCTTCGATTTATGGAAATACCCGTAAGGCAGCAGAAGCGCTGGCAGATGAGCTTACCCGTGCCGGACAGCAGGTGTGCGTGATGGACCTGTGCCGCTGTGACCTGGCGCAGGCCGTGTCCGATGCATTCCGTTACGACCGTCTTGTACTGGCCTGTGCAACCTATGACGGCGGCATGTATCTGCCGATGGAGGACTATCTCAATCATCTGAAAGCAAAGAATTTCCAGAAGCGTAAAATAGGGCTCATGGAAAACGGAAGCTGGGCACCGATGGCAGCCAAAAAGATGAAGGAAGCACTGGAAGGTATGAAAGAGATGACCTTCTGCGATACCATGGTAACCATCCGTTCTGCCATGAAGGAGAACGATCTGCCACAGATTCAGAAGCTGGCAGAAGAGCTTTGTGCAGAGTAAACAGGATGATACCGGCCAAAGTGCAGAGAAAAGGAAAAAATTCAGGAAAGATACCGGTGACATTCCGGGGAATAAGGAAAGAGGAAGGAACCCAGAAAAACGATGGAAACATTTTATTATGAAGTGGTAAGTATTGATGGTGATTACGCCAACCTGAAGCGTACCGATATCGAATCAGAGGATCTAAAGCTCGTGGCACGTGCGCTGCTCCCCGCAGAGATCTGCGAAGGGAGCAGGCTCAAATATGAGTGGATGCAGTATGAAATGATCTGATACATTGATTGGGGGAAAAGCCTCATTTTGATATGCCATGGGAGGAAGGAATGATGAAGAGTAATTTAATTGCGGATACCACGAAACAGGAACGGATCGCATTGATCAAACAGTGGCTTCCGGATGATGATGGACTGAATGACTGCGATATGGATCTTTGGGATATTTATGCGGATTATATTAATGGAATCCGTGAAATTTCAGAGATTAACGCGGCCATGACAGGAACTTTTTACACAGAGGAGGATCTGTGAGAATTGAGGCAGCACAGCTGGTAACTGACGGCAATGAGTCCAATGCAGAAAATGCACAGACAGGAGTATACACATGCAGAACCCGAATAGATTATTCAAACGACTTAAAATACAGAGAATCAACGACCATATCTGGCTGTTAAACGATCACGATGACGGTACCGGCTATCTGGTTACAGGAACCGATAAGGCTCTTGTGATTGATACCATGTATGGACAGGAGGATTTAAAGGAAGCAGTAAAGACCCTTACGGATCTTCCGCTCATGCTGGTAAATACCCATGGACATTTCGATCATACTTACGGAAATCTATACTTCGACAAGGCTTATATTCATCCTGCGGATATCGGAATTGCCGAAGCATATTTTAAGGCGGACGGATTTGTACAGATGATGAAGGAAACCGGACGGAGACCTGCTGAATTTGAACCGATTTTGGAAGGCACAGTGATTGATCTTGGAGGAATTGAACTGGAGATATATGAAACCCCGGGACATACGCCGGGAAGTATCGTATTGCTTGACCGGAAGGATCGGATTCTCTTTAGCGGAGATACGGTGATTGAGCAGACCTGGATGCAGCTTCCGGAATGCTGTGAAATGAACGTGATGCTGCAGTCCTTAGACAGGATTCAGAAGCTTCGTCCTTATTTTGACTATATTCTGTGCGGACACAGCCATGGCTTGGAGGATGCCTCTCTTTGTGAAGCCCAGCGCCAGGCGGTATGGGAGATCTGCAACGGACAGGTGCAGAACGATGAACTCTATGTTTATTATGGAGGAACATGCAGGGCGCACCCCTATGGAAGGGATCCGCGAAGAATTGTTTATGACCCGGATAAAAAGGGTATGGATACGGAGCATCTGATTATGCCGGATGAACTGCTTAAGGTTATCCGCAGTTCCATGGAGTAAAAAGTAAGCGGTCAATAAAATAAAGTAAGAGCAGCCCGGTAAGCAATTTACATTTACTTACCGGGCTGATTATCTGATTTTATATCTTATTCTTAAGGTATTCCTATTTTATTCCGTTGCTTACTTCGTTCCGAAGATACGGTCGCCGGCATCACCGAGACCGGGACAGATGTAAGCGTGGTCATTGAGACAACGGTCAAGGTGTCCGACATAAATCTGGATATCAGGATGATCCTTGCGAAGTCTCTCCAATCCTTCCGGAGCAGCAATGATACACATGAACTTAATGTTCTTACCGCCATGCTGCTTGATGAAATCAACTGCTTCAGAGCCGGAACCGCCGGTTGCAAGCATCGGATCCAGGACAACGATGGTTCTCTGGTCAATGGGTTCAGGAAGCTTGCAGTAATATTCGTGGGGCTCGTGAGTTTCGGGATCACGGTATAAGCCGATGTGTCCAACCTTGGCAGAGGGAACTAAGGCAAGAATACCTCCTACCATACCAAGTCCTGCACGGAGAATCGGAACGATCGCCATTTTCTTGCCGGCGATCATCGGAGTCTTACAGGTTTCAATCGGAGTCTTGATCTCAACATCCTCCATCGGAAGATCACGGAGTGCTTCATAGCCCATGAGCATAGCAATTTCTTCGATTAATTTACGGAACTCATTGGTTCCGGTGTTCTCGTCACGCAGACGGGAAATTTTATGCTGAATTAACGGGTGATCCAGTATAAATACGTTTGACATATCTGACATTTCAAATCCCTCTCTTTTCCTAGAATATTTAGAAACATTTCCTTTTTGGATAATGAAAATGCCTCTTCATCGTTTGCTGAGATAATTATACCATAGGAAGTTCTGTTTTTGTATCTATTTTTGAATTATGGAACGTTTTTGAAAAATACTTTACTTTTTAAAGGTATGATGCCATAATGCTAAAGGAAAAATATAAATATACAAATGCGCACCGTGCGTGCGAGATGGAGGAAAACTATGAAAATGATCTACAACGTAGAAGACAGACCGCCGTTTGGCAAAACACTGATTTTTGCCCTGCAGCAGGTACTGGCAATTCTTGCAGCAACCATCGCTGTTCCTGCAATTATCGGAAACGATATGTCCGCTTCCGCAGCATTGTTCGGTGCCGGTGTCGGAACCATTATTTATCTGTTGTTTACCAGGTTTAAGAGCCCTGTATTCCTTGGATCTTCCTTTGCTTTCATCGGATCCATGTTCTCTGCTTTTGCAGGTGGTGTATCCATGTCCTTAGGATACTTCGGATTGATTATCGGTGCAGCTTTTGCAGGCCTTGTTTATGTTGTACTTGCTATTGTGGTTAAGGCTGTCGGCGTTAAGTGGATCAACAAGCTGATGCCTGCTGTTGTAATCGGACCTACCGTTGCCATCATCGGACTTTCCCTTGCAGGAAATGCAGTTGGTGACCTGACAACCGGCAAGGTATTTACTGCAGACGGTGCACAGGCTGCTTCTCCTTACCTTTGTCTGCTTTGCGGACTGGTAACCTTATTCGTTACCATGATCTGCTCTGTATATGGTAAGAAAATGCTTAAGATGATCCCGTTCATTATCGGTATTGTATCCGGTTACGCACTTGCAGCAATCCTTACCGCGATCGGTAACGTGGCAGGTATGGACGCATTAAAGATCATTGATTTCTCCGCATTCGCAAATATGCAGTGGTATCCGAACTTCACTTTCGTAACCGCATTCGGCTCTCCGTTTGGTTACGGAGAGGTCGGATCCATGGGTGCTTATTTAGGAACCATTGCAGTTGCTTATGTTCCGGTTGCCTTCGTTGTATTCGCAGAACATATTGCTGACCATAAGAATCTTTCTTCCATTATTGAAAGAGATCTGTTAGAGGATCCCGGTCTTCACAGAACCCTGCTTGGTGATGGCGTCGGCTCCATGGTTGGTGCATTCTTTGGCGGATGCCCGAATACCACATACGGTGAGTCTGTAGGATGTGTTGCCATTTCCGGAAACGCTTCCGTGGCTACCATTTTTGTAACTGCTTTAATGTGTATTGCGGCTTCCTTCGTAGCTCCGTTTGTTACCTTCCTTGCAACCATTCCGAACTGTGTCATGGGTGGTGTCTGCGTAGCTCTTTATGGCTTTATCGCAGTATCCGGTCTTAAGATGATCCAGGATGTGGACTTAAACGACAACACGAACCTCTTTACCGTATCCGTAATTCTGATCTGTGGTATCGGTGGTCTTGCCGTAAGCTTTGGTTCCGTTACCATTACCGAGGTTGCATGTGCCCTGATCCTTGGTATCATTACCAATAAGGTACTTTCCATTAGAAAGAAAAAGTAAAACAGACAGGGAACGGATTGTCTGACGGATAAGAAGAATGAAGGTGTCATCCATGGAAGGCTGCAGAGCCGGTGGATGACACTTTTTTCATTTTTCTCTAAAGTTCTTTTGAAATCAACCGATATTTATATCAAAGAAAACTGGTAACTATTCAGAGTTACTATTTCAGATAAGCAGTTACTACGTGAATAGAACCAGGAATGGGAATCCATGGAAGGAGGTATCCATATGCGTATTGAAGCATATACCCAGGTACAGCAGCTTTATAACACGAAGAAGGCTTCGAAAACGCAGGCAGCAGCGAAGAAGGGACTTTCCGATCAGCTCCAGATCTCCAGTATCGGCAAGGACATCCAGACAGCCAAAGCTGCAGTTGCAGGAAGCAGTGACATCAGGGAGGATGTAATTGCTCCGATTAAGGCGAAGCTCCAGAACGGAACGTATGAAGTAAGCAATGAAAGCTTTGCGGATAAATTATTTGCAAAATATGAAGAAATGAGGTAATTCAAGTGGCCAGTTTAATGGAGAACCTGATTGAAGTATTGAATAACGAGAGTCAGGAATATGACCAGCTGCTTGAATTATCTACAAAGAAAACACCGGTTTTAGTTGCCGGAAACTTAGAGGAATTAGCCCGCATCACGGATGAAGAACAACTCGTTGTCAGCAGGATCACCCATCTGGAACGTAAAAGACAGGAGGTATTTGCCGACATCGCCAATGTAATTAACAGGGACGTTAAAACACTGCTGCTTCCGGATCTTATCGAGATTCTGGCACAAAGACCGGAGGAACAGCAGAAGCTGGCTAAAGTGCATGATCGTCTGCGCACCGTCGTCTATGAGGTAAAACGGGTGAATGATCAGAACCGTATTCTGATTCAGAACTCCCTTGAGATGATTGATTATGATCTCAATATGCTTCAATCGATGAAATCTGCTCCGGAAACCGCGAATTATAACCGGGGAGCATACAATACGGGAGCGCAGATGGGCGTAGAAACAAGCGCTTTTGATGCAAAACAATAAACTTGTTATGAAGTGGGTGATGATATGTCTTTGATGGGAAGCTTATATGTCGGACAGAGTGGTCTTCAGACCGGTCAGAATGCATTAAATACAACTGCACATAATATGTCTAACGTGGATACGGTCGGTTATACCCGTCAGCAGGTACAGCAGACCGCCCGTACGTATAGAACTCTTTCTAAAACCAATTCTGCCAATGCGTATCAGCAGGCAGGCCTGGGCGTTCAGTATGCCCGGGTAAAGCAGGTCAGAGATTATTTCCTTGATAAAACTTACCGCCGTGAATCCGGTCGCAGTGCATTTTATGATACGACCTACGACGCTGTCGGCGAAATTGAGAACCTCTTTCAGGAGCTGGAAGGGGAAGCCTTTGCGGACGCAATTAAGAATCTTTGGGAATCCGTGCAGGAAATCGCGAAGGATCCTTCCAATACGGTAAATCAGGGTGTATTCATTCAGCGATGCAACGAGTTCACCACCAGAGCTGCCGCTGTGTATGACGGACTTTGTGAATATCAGGACAATATGAATTATACGGTTCAGCAGAAGGTTAACCAGATGAATAAGTATGGCGCCAGAATTGCAGAGCTGAACCAGCAGATTCTCAGAATAGAGGCCGCGCAGGTAGAAAAGGCCAATGACCTGAGAGATGAACGGAACCAGCTGACCGATGAACTCTCCAAGCTTGCGCATATTAATTTAAAAGAAGATATCGATGGTAACTTTATTATTTCCGTGGAAGGAACTGAATTTGTCAAGGAAGACGGAATTAATGAGATTGCTCTTTTACAGGATGAAAATACAGGATTCTATACCCCGTACTGGAAGCATTTTGCAAAGACGGATGTTGCCGGGAAGCTGGATATTTCCCGTGCGAAGGTGTTTAATCTGGATATGGAGATATCCACAGATATGAATACCGACATCGGCGGATTGAAGGCAACACTGATCGCCAGAGGGGATCACCGTGCAACCTACAAGGATCTTGAAAATAAAGATGTGTATGATAAAAGTATTGCTCCGTCTGTTGTGATGAATATTCAGGCAGAATTTGACCAGTTAATTAACAAGGTGTCAACCAGGATTAATGAGGTGATTAAGAACGCAGCAGATGATGCACAGAACAAGGTTCCCGGTACACAATATCTGCGGGATCCGAATTCCAATCCTCCGTATAGCGATGTGCTGAAGATTTTCGTTACGAAATCAGGCAATGAAATGACAGTATCCAATCTCATGGTAGGAGATACGATTAAACAGTCTCCGTCTCTGCTTGGATTTATTAAGGATGACAAAAAGGTCGATCAGGAGACAGCGGATGAGTTAAAGAATATTTTTACACAGGCGGATTACACACTGAATCCAAATGTAAAGACGAAAACAACCTTTCGGGATTACTACAACAATCTGATTTCCCAGGTATCCAATACCGGTAATGTCTTAAAGGGAATCAGTGAGAATCAGCAGCAGACCGTGGACAGTACACTGGCAGCCAGGGAACAGATTGTAGGTGTTTCGGCCGACGAAGAAATGAGCAATATGATCATGTTCCAGAATGCATTCAACGCATCCAGCCGTTACATCAATGTGGTAAGTGAGATGCTGGAGCATATTTTAACAACGCTTGGAAGATAAGGAAAGGAAGTGACATCCTATGCCGTCACAATTTTTTGGATTGAATATTGCAGGATCGGGCCTGCGGGCATCGAACGCTGCATTAAATACTACAGCAAATAATATTTCCAATGAACAGACCAAGGGCTACAGCCGTCAGGAGGTTACCCAGCAGGCAAGTGATGCATTACGTACCTTTACGACCTACGGATGTGCCGGTGCCGGTGTGGATACTATCGCCATTGAGCGTGTAAGAGATAGCTTCTATGATGTGAAATACTGGAATAACAACTGCAAATATGGTAATTATTCCGTGAAGCAGTACTACATGAAGACCATTGAGGATTATTTCAAGGACGATGGATCCGTAGGAACGAGCGGTTTCAAAACCATCTTTGATAATATGAGCGCTGCACTGCAGTCGGTTACAACGAATTCCAGCTCCACAACCAGTAAGGCGCAGTTCATTTCCGCAGCGAAGACCTTAACGGACTACTTTAATAATATGTATGGCAATCTGCAGGAGCTGCAGAAGGATATTAACCTCGAAATCAAGCAGAATGTGGATCAGATCAATTCCATTGCAGAAAAGATCTCAACCTTAAATAAACAGATCAATGTAATTGAAATGTCCGGTTCGAAGGCCAACGAGCTGCGTGACCGGAGAGAAGTGCTGATCGATGAGCTTTCGGAAATCGTGGATGTGGATATTACGGAGCATGATATCCTGGATTCCAGCGGTGGAAAGACCGGAGGAACCAGATATATTGTGAAGATTGCCGGAGGTCAGACGCTTGTTGATGCGAATGATTACAACAATCTGACTTATGTGGCAAGAGCATCGGATGAAAAGCTTAATATGACCGATGCTGACGGCTTATATAACATTAAATGGGAAAATGGCAATGACTTTTCCCTTGCCAATGCTTCCCTGAACGGTAAGCTCAAGGGGCTTTATGAGCTTTGCTATGGTAATGATAAGGCGAACTTTTCAGGAACCGTGAAATCTGTGGATGACGCCAATAATAAGGTGACGGTTTCCATTACGGATGATAAATTAAAGAACCTGCAGGAAAGCATGCTTTGTCAGGCGGGCGGCGAGATCACGATCGGTAATGTGAAGTATCTTTATACCGACTGGAGCTTTGATGAAGCTGCCGGTACTTATACCTTCCAGCTGAGTAATGATACAGCACGTTCTCCCAGGATTACCGCAGGAATGACCGGAAAGAGCGTCCGTACCTCCGAAAAGGTTGCTTATCAGGGAATTCCCTATTATATGCAGCAGATGAATACCTGGATCCGAGGATTCGCAGACAAGGTCAATGAAATTTTTAATGCAGGAACCAATGCTTACGGAAACAGTGGAGCAGCCAATCAGGGAAATATCCTTTTTACTGCAGATATGGTGAACGGAAAGCAGTATTCACTGGATGATCTTAAGGGGGCAACCGCGAACAACACCTATGGCAGGTACTACGTGATGACTGCCGGTAACTTCAGCATTAATCATGCACTCCTTAGCGAATACGGCGGCGATGCAGATCTCCTTGGAACCAGAAGCAGCAATAAGGTTGGTGTGGAGGAATGTGAGCAGGTGAAGGAAGTGATTACCCTTCTTACCAGCAAAGAGAAGTTCAGCTTCCGGAATGCTTCTGCCAACCAGATGCTGGAGCTGCTTTTATCCGATATTGCATTAAATGCGAGCAATGCCAATACCTTCCAGAAAACCTACGAAGGCCTGAAAACTTCGATTGACAACCAGAGATCTTCGGTATCCGGTGTCGATAAGGATGAGGAAGCAGTCAGCCTTGTGAAGTATCAGAATTCCTATACTCTGGCATCCAAGATGATCCAGACACTTACGGAAATTTATGATCAGCTGATTCTGAATACCGGTGTATGATGATTCGGATGCCTGTATTTAAAGAGAGCAGGTAACTATTCAGTACAGGTCGAAGCATTTACTGCTGAGACCGTAAGAAAATGATTCAGTAATGCAAAATCCCATCGGCGAAGCCGAATTGGAATGGATTTTGCATCGTAACTGTGAAGGCACTGAACAGTTACGAGAGCAGTTTAATATAGCTTCAGGTATAACAGTCGGATTTTTACGGATATACGGAGTGATATCTTAATTATGGCGGAACGGATTCCCCGAAAGGAGAAAGGTTTACTATGAGAATTACAAATAAAATTATGCAGAACAATTCCTTATATAATATCAATAACAACAAGATTCTGCAGGATAAATTAAGCACACAGATGTCTACCCAGAAGGCGATTACAAGACCTTCGGATGATCCGGTTGTGGCGATCCGTGCACTCCGCCTCCGGAGCAGTGTTTCCGAACTGACCCAGTATTATAAGAAAAATGCACCGGATGCCCAGAGCTGGATTGAGGTAACCGGCAAGGGGCTGTCCACAGTAACCGATATCCTTACTGATATGAATAGGCAGGCGAATAAAGGCGCTAACAAGGATTATACCTCCAGCGAGCTTTCCATTATTGTCAAGCAGCTGCAGTCTTTGAGAGACGAGTTTTATGCAACCGGGAATCTGGACTATGCCGGCAGATATGTATTCACCGGTTACCGGACCGATACCACCATGACCTTCACCAAGGGAGAAGTGGAAGAGACCAAGCCGGACTATGTGATCCATGAGCAGGGAACCATGGCAGATTTTGACAGTATTAATTACACCTATACTGCAAATCTGGATGGGATGAATGCCAGCAATTATGATCAGAAGAATGTCATTGAACAGGACGTTGTGAATGGGGATATCCACCGGATCCGTTTGGCATACAATCAGGTGGAGCGCTTTGACGGCATTGAATTAGTGGATAAGGATGGCAAAAAGCATAACCATACAGCCGATACGGTTTCCACCACGGCAGATCCGGATCCGTACAAGACCATTCAGGATGCCAACAAAGACGGAAAGGAAAAGATTGTATTCGTGCCGGAAACAGGAGAGGTTCTTTTCTCGGATAAAGCCTATGAGAAAATAAATACCGAAGCCGGTGCAATTTCGGGCTCTGAAACCGAAATCCGCATGAATTATAAAAAGAGCAAATGGGAGGTTGGTGACCTTCGGCCGGAGCATTACTTTGCCTGTGAAGGAACGACAACCAAAAATGGTGTAGCCAAGAAGGTTTCTTATAATGAAGAGTATCTGGAGGGAAAGAAGGAAAAGCAGAGCATCGAATACGATGTCGGATATAATCAGAAGATTGAAGTAAATACCACTGCAGAGGAGGTGTTCAACCATAATCTGGATCGTGATGTGGATGACCTGGTTACCGCCCTTGCATCCCTGGAAAAAATTGAGAGTACCCGGACAGATCTTAAGAAAGTATTATCCGGACTGGATGAAGGAACAGCGGATTACAAGGAGGTTCAGACGAAGCTGGAGGCAGCCGACAAGGCGTTCAGCTACATCCGCGAGAATATTCATGATCTCATGCAGCACACCATTACTTCCATACAGCAGTATCTGGATGATACGAATGTGGCAATTACCGATAACGGAACGAGAGAGTCCCGCCTTGACCTTATCAGCAACCGTCTGATGGATCAGCAGACCACTTTTAAGACACTGCAGTCCGAGAATGAAGACGTGGATATTGCAGACGTGACCATCCAGCTTACCAGTACAAAGCTGACATACGATGCGGCACTTATGGCAACCGGCAAGATTATGCAGACATCGCTCATGAACTATATCTAATCATAAGTACTGGGAATCCGTACTTATGATTAGATGAGCTATAGATCGCACGGATTTGCAGAGGCAGATACCACTTTGAGGTGCAAATCCGGATCGAAAAATGCATCATCGCATTTTCCGATTAGTCATACACATTATGAAACCGCGCGGAGCGCAGATGGGAGAAGTTATGAATATTAAGACGAAAAATTTCGGAGAAATTACAATCGCAGATGAAAAGATCATTGAATTTCCGTCCGGAATCATTGGATTTCCGGAGCTTACCCAGTTTGCCCTGATTCATGACGAGGATAAGGGCGTAGGCGGTATCCACTGGCTGCAGTCCGTACAGGAACCAAATTTCGCAATGCCGGTTATGGATCCCCTTCTTGTGAAGGAAGACTATAATCCAACCGTAGAGGACGAGCTTTTAGCTCAGGTTGGCGATATTGTTCCGGAGGAGCTTCTGGTACTGGTTACGGTAACGGTTCCAAGCGACTTAACCAGGATGAGTGTGAATCTTTGCGGACCCATTGTAATTAATTCGCTGACCCACAAGGCTGTCCAGATCATCGTAGAAGGGGAAGATTATCAGGTGAAATTCCCGATTTATGACATTCTTAAGAATAAGAAGAAAGCAGGTGAATAGATGTTAGCTTTATCCAGAAAGAAGGGCGAATCCCTCGTACTTAGCAACAACATTGAAGTAACCGTTCTTGAAATCAAGGGCGAACAGGTAAAGCTGGGCATCACTGCACCGAAGGACGTTCCGATTTACCGTAAAGAGGTTTACACCCAGATCCAGGCAGCCAATGAAGCCGCGGTCGATACCGGCGGCATGGCAGCGTTGAAGGATCTGTTGGGATAAAACCGAAAACAGAAATAAGAATCATACCTGCAGATTTAAAACTTCTATGCTCGAAGTACAGTAAAGCATAGAAGTTTTTATTTTGCAGCGTAACCATGAGGGGATTGGACGACTATGTTATTTTCGGGATCTTACATCAAAAATCTGTCCACGATATTTCTGCAGAACGGTACGCAGCAGCATACCTAAGACACCGCAGGAAATAATCTCTCCGATACCGACAGTGAGCATGAAGTAATAGATAGCACCTTCCGCATGATAAACATAGGCCAGTACGAAGGGGACGATGATGGTGTTCGCAATAATGGGAGGGAGTGGAGCCAGCCACTTTGCTTTATTACGCAGAAGCCAGGTGCCGGCTGCACCGATCAGCGTGGCAATACTTCCGAAGATAATGTCTAACAGCATGCATCCGGTCAGGGTATTACTGATAATGCAGCCTAAGAATAATCCGGGTATAGCGGCAGGGGTGAATACGGGAAGAATGGTCAGGGCTTCTGAGAAGCGGACCTGAATGGCATAGTTTGCCAGTCCCAAAGCGTTGGCTAACAGGGTCAGCACAACATAGAGAGCAGCGATCACTGCCCCGTGTACGAGGTACAATACTTTTTTGTTCATTTGTTTTCTCCTTTAGTTTTGTTTTACGAGTGGAAGGTCTCGAACACTCGATATAAATAGCTTGTATAACATATCACATTACAGTCAGGATTGCAAGAGAAAACGCGAACATATGAGCAGCGCCTATGAGCAGCGCACAGGAATGGTACTGTTAATGAAATTTCTATAATGAATAAATGTTTCATGATAATCTTTTGAGACTACAAATATCATAAATTAAAGAACAGTTATAATTTGTGAACCGTTAAAAATACATTCCGTGGTTCGAAATTCAATAGACATTATTTTCGTTATATGATATACTAGCCGTGCGAAATGCATAAGATTTGATCAGATGCATTTGAGTCTGCATGTGGTTTGCAGAACACCTATCTATTATTTTACATTTAATGGAGGCTATGAAATGACGAAAGCAGAGATTTTAAAGGCAGAGATTTTAAAGCAGTATAAGAGCGTGAGACAGTTCGCAATTGATATGGAGATTCCTTACAGTACACTGGTAACTGCACTGGACAGAGGAATTGAAGGAATGGCATACGGTACAGTGATCCGTATCTGTGATAAATTAAGTCTGAATCCGGTAGACTTTTCTTCTTTGGAGAAGGGAGAGGTTCTTGGTGAGAAGCTGCTTGAGAACAGAGTAATGCAGTATTACATCCAGTTAAATAAGAGAGGACGCAAGAAGATCCTTGAAATGATGGAGGATTATGTCCAGCTTGACAAGTACAAGGAGGCTTAATGAATAAGCATTACGATTATCTGATCGTAGGGGCCGGGCTGTTTGGCTCGGTCTTTTCTTACGAGATGAGACAAAAGGGGAAAACGTGCCTTGTGATTGACAAGAGGGATCATCTGGCAGGTAATATTTATACACGCGAAGTGCGTGGAATTCAGGTGCATGAATATGGGGCACATATTTTCCATACCTCGAATCGAAAGGTCTGGAATTATGTGCAGCAGTTTGCGGAGTTTAATCATTTTGTAAATTCGCCGATGGCAATTTATAAGAATGAGATCTATAATCTTCCATTTAATATGAATACGTTCAGTAAGCTCTGGGGGATTAAGACACCTGCCGAAGCAAAGGCGAAAATCGAAGAACAGATCGCAGAGCTGGCTGTTGATGAACCGCAGAATCTGGAAGAGCAGGCATTGAAGCTTGCCGGCCGGGATGTCTATGAGAAGCTGGTGAAGGGTTATACCGAGAAGCAGTGGGGAAGAGAGTGCCGTGAGCTTCCTGCCTTTATTATTAAACGGCTTCCGCTGCGCTTTACTTATGATAATAATTACTTTACCGACCGCTATCAGGGAATTCCGATGGGCGGTTATACGGCCATGATTGAGAAGATGCTTAACGGAACCGAGGTTCGCCTCAATACCGAATATCGTTCCTTTGTGAAGGAACAGGAGACAGCCCTTGCAAACGGAGCAGATGCCATCACCTATGATAAAGTGCTTTATACCGGAATGATTGATGAGTATTTCGACTATTCCCTTGGCAATCTGGAATATCGTTCCCTGTATTTTGAGCAGGAGGACATGCCGGAATGTGACAACTATCAGGGCAATGCTGTGATCAATTACACCGAGCGTGAAGTTCCCTACACCCGGATCATAGAGCATAAGCATTTTGAGTTCGGGAAGGGAGCGGGAACATTCATTACCCGTGAGTATCCGGCTGACTGGCGTTCTGGTGACGAACCGTATTATCCTGTCAACAACGAACGGAACAATGCGTTATATGAGAAGTATCGGGAGCTTGCTTTGAAAGAGAAGAATGTTTTGTTTGGCGGCCGCCTTGGCCAGTATAAGTATTATGACATGGATAAAGTCATTGAAGCTGCATGGGAAATGTGTGAAGCACAGAATTAATGTAATGAAATTGTAACCTGTATGAATGCCAGCATTCACAGAAAGCAATTTTTCTTGGCTCTGAATAGTTACAAATTAACTTAATTATCAAAACAGCTCAGAAGACAAAATATGACAGGCAGACCTTTGGCGAGGCTGCCTGTCATTTTTTCTTCTGAGCGTCCGTCTGATTCTACCTATACTTAAGTCAATTCTAACAATAACTATTAAACAACATCCCACTATAATTACTGGTTACATACGGCGACGAGAAATTATGTCCGGGATTCTTATAAGCCACAATAGTCTTATCGATATACTCCATTGGATTCAGCGAAATCTGATTCGTCTTCCGCAATACGGCATTCGTAAAGTCCTTCATGTTCGAAAGAGAAGAAAAATCCTCGTCTGAAAGAATTCCCTGATGAAATGCGTTTTCGTCCATGGATAACTGTCCGTCTTCTTCGAAGGACACCCCAAGCTTTGCAAGTCCCGGAAGATAATGGGCAGACATTCGTTTCATTTCGCCGATCAGCTGGCTGCTCTTCGGATGAAGCTCCTGATATTGTGCGGCAGAACGGATGAAGGAATTGTAGCCGCCAATCAGATTACCGACATTCTCGGTTAAGGACTCAAGGTCGGTCTTCAATCCAATGGTAGAAGCATCCCCGTCTGCTGTGTGAACACCCTTCAGGGTCAGTTCATAAGTATTATCAAGCGTAAAGTGGTTCGTGGATGCAGTTCGCGGTTCTCCGTTTAACAGGAATTCTGCATTGGAGGGCTTGCGGGAAACAAAGTCAAGACCAAGGTAATCCACGGTTCCTGCAATCTTACTGGTATGATTGTCGGATACATGAAAAATGGTATCACGTCCGGCCTTTACACCATCGGAAGAAGAGGTCAGGCGCAGTGCACTGTTGCCCTTGCCATCTTCCAGAATATCGGCATTAACACCGATATCTGCTTTATTAATCAGCCGGGAAAGACGTTCCTGGACATCCCGGTTCGTCTCACCTTCGTGAATATTATACTGAAACTCATAGCTGAGATCATTAATCGTAATGTCAAAAGAGTAGGTGTCCGGAGAAAGGCTGATTTTGTTGTCGGAAGGAAGAATGGTTCCGAGATTCTCCTGACTGGTTGCAAGTCCGGTTACTTCGATTGTAAAGGAAGGAACTTCGGTATTTCCGTCCGGCTCACCGATATAGGAAGCATCGACCATATCCGGATTGCTGGAATAAGCCGTTTTCTTCTGGAACATTTCGTCATCTCCGACACCACCCAAGGAAACAATGGTGTTACGCAGGAGACGGGCATTTTCTTTTAAGCCCACTGCAAATTCACGGGATTCTTTACTTGTATCAAAAAGATACAGGGGAGCGTCTTTGTTTAATTTGACCATGGAGTTATAGATACTGCGAAGCTCACTCTTCTTATGCGTGTCGTACTGTGAAGAAGTCTTCTTTGGCGCATAAGTTGTCAGATAATGGTTATAGACGGTATTCATGATCGAATTGTATGCCATAACTGCCCCCTCCTTTCATCCGTGAATATGATGCACCGGTTCGGCCGTGCAGAAATAATTGTGTCATTTGACTGATTATTTCCATGGTCTGTAAGATACTTGCAAATAGGAACCATCCGTGTTATATTTACAAAGTCAATAATATGCATCAGGGCATTAAACCTACTTTTATGAATAAAGTGTAGCACGGTAAAGCGTAGATTTCAAGTAGTGCATTGGAACTATCAGTTCCTAATTGTAACAGTTCAGCCCTGCCCATTCATAAGCTGCCGGATTGTACAGATTGGCTAAGCAATATACGTGTTTTCCGGCAGCTTATTTCATGTCGGGCGTC
>ULTZ01050159.1_pt1 | contig 37749 bp, 26 predicted proteins | sample 1957981 | NCBI WGS metagenome assembly ULTZ01 (sample SAMEA4835745, study PRJEB28245) | human gut metagenome | biome: gut microbiome; material: fecal sample | place: Denmark | collected 2008
AATCCTTGCCTCGGCCATAATTTGATGCGGTTGCCCTGATCAGAAACAGACCCGGTTGTTTCCTGTTTTGCCTTAATATTTTTTAACAGAATATTTGTTTGCTGTTAAATGGAATATCGTTAACTTGCACCCGTAAATCAGAAGACAGCAGCACTATAAGCACTTCCCTGACAGCATTTTAAGGTCAGACATCGAGAGCGGTGTCGGCCGAACGTCGGGAGTAGTACCTCGGAGTTGCTGACGGAAATACAACTAAGTGAAAAACAAGTTTAACCCTTTAACAAAACGGAAATGAAAAAACTTTTCTTAAAACAGGCTTTGGCAGTGGCAATAATGCTGCTGTCAGGCATCGTATCTTACGCGGCATCTTTCGGCAAGTGTGGTGACAACCTCACTTGGACGATGGATGATGCGGGAAACCTGGTGATTACGGGATCCGGAGATATGTATGACGCGCACGATCCTCAATATCAGGCGAATGCGTGGGTAGACAGTAAAGTCAAGACTGTAAAATTCCCGGGAGGTCTCACTTCGATTGGTTATGCGATGTTTACCTATACCCGAAATCTTAAAGAACTAAACTTGGCCGGTACTCAAGTCAAAACCATTAAGGGTAATGCGTTCCGTAATAGTGGTATCACAACGGTTTATTTGCCAAGTACACTGAAGGAAATCAGAACTTCAGCATTCTGGGACTGCTCTGACATAGAAGTGATTAGGGTCGATGTAGGAAACACAACATACGACTCGCGCAACAAGTGTAATGCAGTCATCGAAACCGCTACCAATAAGTTGATTATGGGTGGCAACAAAACCGTAATTCCGAGTACTGTAAAAATTATTGGAGAGTCCGCTTTTCGTGGACGCACCAAACTGACCTCACTTGGCTTGCATGCTGCTGTGCAGGAAATACATCCTTTTGCATATGCCGGCTGTACTGCATTAAAGAGTGCTTTTATTCCTGCCGGAGTGCTACTTATTGGTTACAACCCTTTTATGGGTTGCGAGAATTTGGAATATATCAATGTGGACGAAAAGAACACGCGATATGACTCGCGCTTCGACTGTGACGCCATCATCGAAACCCAGCCCGCGACCTTGATTGCCGGATGTTCCGGCACTATCATCCCCAGGAACATACTCACTATTGATGAGTATGCTTTCGATGGTATCAACATAGAGAGCATCTATATTCCGGCATCAGTGACAACTATCAAGGAGAGAGCCATACATAATTGTACATTGTTGGGTTCCATAACGGTAGACAAAAAAAACAGTGTCTACGACTCGCGTGACAACTGCAATGCTATCATCAAAACCAAGACAAACGAACTGATAGTCGGTTGCTACAACACAGTAATCCCCAATGGAATAAAGAGCATTGCGAATTATGCGTTTGATGAAGCCGGCTCTTTGAAAGACGTTATAATTCCACCAACGGTTACGAGCATCGGTGACAACGCCTTCAGAGGCACCAATATTACAGGACTATATCTCCCGCCGTCTATAACTTCAATCGGAAATTCTGCTTTTGCATGGAACTCCGACATTAAGGAAATAGTTGCGTGTATGACTACGCCTCCAACGATAACAAAAACCACGTTCAGTTCGTATACATACGATAAGACCAAGTTGATAGTGCCGCCGGATACGAAAGCGAAGTATCAAGCTGCCGAGTATTGGAAGAATTTCCAAACTATCGAGGAAGGCACCCGAGGTGGTCAGTGTGGAGACAAAGCCTTTTGGACCATGCTCAACGGAGCTGTTAATATCACCGGCACCGGTGCTATGTATGATTTTACAAGCACCGAGACCGCAGAAAAGCAATGGGGTACGGCGACAGCCTTGAACATAGGCGAAGGCATCACTAAGATAGGCAACTATAATTTCTTTAATTGCCGCAACATAAAGACTGTGTCTTTCCCCTCGACATTGACCACGATTGGTCGTGGTGTCTTCGAGTACTGTAGAAGCATTGAGAGCATTTGGATTCCCAAGTCGGTGACAAGCATACAAGCCGGGACATTCGGCGGTTGCTCTTCGGTGAAGCTCATGTATGTGGAGGCCGACAACACGGTTTACGACTCGCGCAACAACTGCAACGCCATTATCAAGACCGCTGACAACGAACTGGTGGCAGGCTGTACCGTAACCGTCATTCCCAACACCGTGACCACTATCGGAGGTGCTGCATTTGCGCTCTACTCAAATCTGACCAAGATTACCATACCCGGGTCTGTGACTAAGATAAAAGCCTCCGCATTCCGTTACACAAAACTGGATGAACTCCACGTCGAAGCCACCGAGCCTCCGGCATGCACTCCAAACACGTTCTACGGCGTCGAGGTAGCAAAGTGCAAGCTCTATGTCCCCATAGGCTCTATCGAAAAGTACAAGGCTGCTGACATCTGGAAAGACTTTATCATCCTTGCCGGCGTAGACGACATCACCGCAGACGACAGCGGCGTAGCAGTGCGCACGGTCGGTCGCGATATCACCATCTCCGGAGCACCCGACGATGCCCTTGTCGAAGTGTACAACACGGCAGGTATGACCGTCTACAGCGGCACCGCCAAGACCATCGCCGCTCCCGCCTCCGGACTCTACATTGTCCGCGTAGCCGGCACCACCCACAAAGTGGCTGTCAAGTAAACTCCCCACACACGCTTAGAGGTTAGCGTCAATAGCTTCAATAGCTCGAATAGGCAAAAACCGGCTCAGCCACTGCCTATTGCGACTATTGGAGCTATTGTTACTATTATTGCTATAGAAGCTATTGCTGCTATACCCCACGTCTACAAGGGATGATATTGCTGTTAGCTGCCGGAGTGCCGGCAGAATTCACAGGCATTTCAAGACTTTGACAACGGGTCACCCGAATTGGCTGGCTTTAGAAGAGAAGTAACAATAAAGGTTTAAAAGCTGCTATTTCTCAACTGTCATTAGCGACTCAAGGTGGCTACATCCAACAGCTTCAAGATTATAAGGCCGCCAACCCGGATCCTGCCTCCAATCTTTAAAAGACAATACTACGCTTTCGGCACACTCTCATAAGTATAGGAAAAGGCATCCCGCCGAAGATTGCGAGATGCCTTTGTATTTATCAGAGCCTAATATGTTGCCGACCGCCTATGACGGCGCGGTGTCAGTTGATTTTCAACTTTTGACCCGGACGTATCTTGGTCGAGGCCTTGATGCCATTGGCGCGGCACAGACGTGCGACGGTGGTATGGTTACGCGCGGCTATCTTGCTCAACGAATCGCCTTTTTTGACCGTCACCGAGCGCGAAGATGTCCCGGACGAATGCTTGGTACGCGAAGGAGTCGAAGCCTGGGCGCGATTGGCACTGCGCATGGCGTTGTACGTGCGAGCATACTCGGCATTGGCTGCGGGCGAGAAGTTACGTGCATTCTGATATGTATTCTTATTGAAGACATACGTATCCGTATTGGTTGTCTGGTTAGCAAAGTCAAAGATACCTGCCGGATTAATTGCATAACCCATATATCGGGTTTCGAAATGCAGGTGCGGTCCGGTAGAACGACCGGTATTACCACCAAGTGCTATGGGATCACCGGCGTGTACATACTGCTCGGGCTTGACAAGGAAACATGACAAGTGGCCGTATACGGTCTCTAAGTCGTTGGTATGACGTATCACGATATAATAGCCGTATCCGCGACGTTCGAAGTTGGTGATGCGTACACGTCCGTCGAAAGCTGCATATATGGTATCGCGCATATGTATACCGATGTCTATACCCTTATGCATACGACGAAAGCGGCGACGGTAGCCGTAAGGCGAGGTAATGGGGCCGTTGTGGGGCATGCAGTAGTTGGAGACATCGATGACAGCAGTCTGTGGTACGTGCACATTGGCATAGCAGTTGACGCGGTTCGAGTTCCAGCCTTCTTCGTAGATATCGCCCTCGGGCTCGTCCTCAGTACTGAAGTTGAGGTAATCAATAGTGGGATTTCTCGAGATGGAGTGAGTGGCCGAGGCCTGATTGGCCAACAGGTCGGAAGTCTGCTTGGTATGCTGACCCGGCAGCCGGTATGTCTGAGCCATAGCCACCGCGGCTGTACCGAGGGCAAGGGAGACAAACGTCATAATGCGTGCTATGCTATTCATTGGTCTGTATAAGTCCGTTGTGACTGCGGAGTGTCGGTCGGTGCGCTGACAAAGAGAAACGTCCGCAGGCGGATGCAAGTTATGTGTGGTTAGATGATGTGATGAACACCCGAGGTCCGGTCGGCTGCAGTGGACCGCAAGCCTCGGTGTCGGAGGAAATGGAGAAACAGCCGCCGCTGCGACTGTCGCGGGAGAGGACGGCACGGCTGTCAGAGCCTGCCGTAAGGGACCTGACGCCCTCTGCGCAATTGTCAATCACCTCAAGCCATCTCGTCGGCAGCATAAATGCTGCCGAGGACGGCGGGAGTGTACTCGAAGATTTCGCCATCGCGGAAGAACCGCTTGATCTCGATGGCTGCATTCTCCGGGGTGTCGCTGGCATGAATGATGTTTTCTTGGCCGGACATACCCATATCGCCGCGTATGGTGCCGGGAGCGGCAGCGCGACAATTGGTGGCGCCGGTCATGGCACGCACGCACGACACCACATCCTTACCTTCAAGGCACATTACTATGACGGGCGTAGCCATCATCGAGCGTACCAACGTCGGGAAAAACGGGCGATCGACAAGGTGTGCATAGTGCTCGCGCAGTATCGCCTCGTCCAGTTGCATCATCTTTATGCCGGCTATTATAAGTCCTTTACGTAGAAAACGGTCGAGTATTTGACCGCTGAGTCCGCGCTGTATTGCCGACGGTTTTAGGATGATGAGGGTCTTTTCCATACGTGGATTTTGTGGTGTCTGTTGTTGCAGATGTGGTTTTTTAGGTGGTCAGTTGTTAGAGGGTGTTAACGATTTTCATCGTGACATCCCAAAGGTAAACATTTTTCGCGAAATAGCGGCTTTTTGTCCGCGTTTTTTTCCGAAATAGCACTTTTCAGCGCCCGAATACCCTCAGCAGCGCTTTGTAAATCAAATAATTACACAAAAACATGTTTTACAACATGTTTTTGCTCGATGACGTTTTCGCCTCCCTTTTCCTATCAAAATCTATGTTCGCGAATGTGAATTTTTGTAATCTTCCTCGGGACGCCGGCTAATGGATGAGAACTGTGGGAATAAAAAAATCGTTTGCGCACCACGATGCCGCCGTTAGAAAAAATTTTACTATCTTTGCGGTGCAGACCGACTTGAAGCCCCCGGTCGGGGTAAGAAGGTTGGGTTAATGCAACTGTCGCGGAGAGCCGCGCAGCACATATTCTTAAATACAAAAGCGTATATCAGCGCTTTGTTCTTGGCTTCCTCAGAACTTCGCAAATTCTAAACAGTATAGTCAAGGGCACTGCAACGATAGACGTCCAGGTATGCACCGATGGTGTATGCCGCTGTGTCCGTGCCGGACATAGCGGTCTATACATCCGTCCTCATACTTGCGTGGGCTTCTATAGTTGCTTGTCTCTACTATACTGGGCATGCGAAGGCCTTGAGGAGCGGAGACTGGCAACGATAACTGAAATCCACGCATTTTTTGTTTTATACCTTCCCGAAGTCAGGGATTTCGGCATCGGGAGCGTGAGGACGTCTTTACCTACATACCGATTATGCCAAAATCCAAATTTGCTCTTGGTAAAGCGACAGAGTACAAAGTCGCATCAATATTCCTTGATGCCGACTGCGAAGTGTACCTGCCGGCCGTGGACGACCATGGCGTGGACATGCTGGTCATTCCGCCCAAAAACCTTAACGACATGCTGTCACTTCCCCCGGAAGTAGCTCAAGAACTCTACAAAGCCGGACAGTCCGGCATCCTGGAAGTGCAAGTCAAATCACTCAGCACGGGAGGCCTTTTTGCCGCCATCTCCTGTCCAAATCCTCGTCCCAATTACTTCTACGTGTTCTACATCCGCTCAATCGAAACGTATTGGCTTATCCCATCTCTGGACTTTGTCAAGATTGCAAGCCAGAACAGCGCGACATGCAAGAACGCATTCAAGTACTCGCTAACACTTGCCACCGGTAAGGGTGAACTTCGCCGCACCGAGTACATCATCAAACGACCCAAGCCCTAACGGCATCCGTACATCCTCCCCTCCCCGGGCAGCAATGCCCGGAGTGGAGGGCGTGCGATGCCTCACTCATCAGCCAAAATTCTCAAATAAAATCATCCACCGGAAAGGCAGGGCGATGCAAACCCGGACATCGCCCTCGCCTATTCCATAAAACGAAACAACAATGAATCGACTACTACGAATCCTTATGCCGCCGTTAGCCCTGCTACTTGCGACACTTCCGGTCGTTGCATACGACTACGACTTCGAAGAGAACGGTATATACTACCTCATCACCTCAGACGATGACCTCACCTGCGCGGTTGCACCCGGCAACAAGGCCTACGCCGGCAATGTGGTCATCCCTGCCACTGCCACCTTCGAGGGCACAACCTACAAAGTAACAGCTATCGCGAGAGACGCCTTCAGTAGATGCAAACGCCTCAAATCGATAGACATCGGAAATGTCACAAAAATCGGACACAAAGCTTTTGAGTATTGTACAAGCCTAACTACTATAGATTTAAAGAACGTAACGGAACTGGGCGAAGGTGCTTTTATGTGTTGTGAAAGCTTAGAAAGTATTGATTTAGACAACGTATCAACGCTATCTGGAACCTTCTATAACTGCACAAGCCTAAAAGAAGTCAAAGGCACACAAAGGTTAAAAGAACTATATTGTTATAAGGATTTTTATGAAGGCTATTGTGGCGCATTTCATGGCTGTTCCTCGCTAACAAGTATAGACTTGCCAAATGTCGAAGTCGCTGATCGTAATTCGTTCAATAGTACCTCACTCACAACCCTAATCCTTCCAAATTGCACAAGCATCGGTGTCGCCGCTTTTGGCACCAAGACATTGACAAAACTTGCAATACCCAAAGCAGGAGGTAAAATCGATGGTTCTATCAATAAAAATCTTGCCGAATTAATAATGGGTGAAAAAGCATATTTTTCTTCTGATGTTCTCAACGATAGATTTAATTATTATATATACACAAGCATGAGAAAACTCACATGTCTGAGCGCAGACCCCGCTCATCCCTACAACTCCTTCACGGCCAAAAATTTTCCTAATGCTGATCTATATGTTCCCAAAGGCTCTGCAGCTGCATATAAGGCAAAATACCCAAACTGTTTCCAAAACGTCTATGAGTTCGACCCGGAGGTGAAGATGAGCGAGAGCGCTGTCACAATACGCCTTGACGGACGTTACCAGCTCTCGGCCATGGCCCTGCCGTATTACGACTCGACAAACTTCCAATGGGAAAGCTCCAATCCGAGCATCGCAGACGTCTCGTCCAAAGGTCTGGTCTTCGGTTTCTCAGAAGGCAACGCAACAATAACTGCGAAATACGGTGATGCAACGGCAACTTGCGCCGTAAAAGTTTCCAAGACAGAAAGTGTCGAGGACGTGAAGGTAGACACTGCCACCGAGTATGATGTGTACAATCTGCAAGGCATTATGGTACGCAGCAAATGCGACAAAGCAGACATCTACAACCTGCCCGGCGGCATCTATATCCTCGTGTCGCCGCAAGGTCGCACCAAGGTCCGCATCTGACACTGCCACATAACGGCATCTGACATCGCCACCGGGTGATGCCGGCAGATACCGCACACCGACATAACATTACGTGCCGCAAGGCACGTCCATCTTCCCTAAGCCGGGAGACTGCATGGAACATAAGCGATGGTGCAGCCTCCCGACTTTAATTTCAAATATCTCAAAGAACTCACGCTCGGAGCTCTCGAAACATTCAGACTATTCGCCGACGGTTTTGCGGCATTTAGGATTAATTATTAACTTTGTGGCACGGAAGTCCGGCGGCGCAAATGCTGCCGACAGCCGCTAACGCCGCAGTGCAAGTCGCAATACCGAAGCCTGCGACGCCGCAGGCGAATATGCAATACAACAAGACTATACCTATATATTATCCCCGAAATAAAACCGAGAATATGGAACAAGACAAAGAGATTTTTGAGATTATCGCCGCTGAAGACCGCCGCCAGCGCAAAGGCATAGAGTTGATTGCCAGCGAGAACTTTGTAAGCGAGCAGGTGCTGCGCGCCATGGGGTCGTGCCTCACCAACAAGTACGCCGAGGGCTATCCCGGCCACCGCTACTACGGCGGCTGCCAGGAGGTAGACCGCTCGGAGACCTTGGCCATAGAGCGCGTCAAACGGCTTTTCGGCGCCGAGTACGCCAACGTGCAGCCGCACAGCGGTGCACAGGCCAATATGGCCGTATTCATGGCCGTTCTTAATCCCGGCGACAAATTTCTGGGACTCAATCTGTCACACGGCGGCCACCTGTCGCACGGCAGCCCCGTCAATTTCTCCGGTCTGATGTTCCATGCGCTCGAGTACAACGTCAGCGCCGAAACCGGACTGGTGGACTACGAACAAATGGAAGAAGTGGCACGCCGCGAGCGTCCGCGCCTGATTATCGGCGGTGCCAGTGCCTACAGCCGCGAATGGGACTATGCTCGTATGCGTCGCTTGGCTGATGAAATAGGCGCGATATTTATGGTGGATATGGCCCACCCCGCCGGACTGATAGCTGCCGGGCTGCTGGACAATCCCGTAAAATATGCGCATATCGTCACATCCACCACCCATAAGACACTGCGCGGACCGCGAGGCGGCATCATACTCATGGGCAAAGACTTCGAAAATCCCTGGGGCAAAAAAACGCCCAAGGGTGTCACCAAGATGATGAGCCAACTGCTGGACTCCGCCGTATTCCCCGGCGTGCAAGGCGGACCATTGGAACATGTCATTGCCGCCAAAGCCGTAGCCTTCGGCGAGGCATTACAACCGTCTTTCACCGACTATCAGAAGCAGGTGAAAGCCAATGCAAGCGCTCTGGCATGTGCCCTTGTGGATATGGGATACAATATTGTCAGCGGAGGAACAGACAACCACTGCATCCTGGTGGACCTGCGCAGCAAATTCCCCGAGCTGACAGGCAAGGTAGCCGAGCGTGCACTCGTCGAGGCCGACGTCACCGCCAATAAGAACATGGTACCCTTTGACAGCCGCTCGCCCTTCCAGACCTCCGGCATACGCTTGGGCACCCCGGCCATCACCACACGCGGCGTACACGAGGACCTAATGGGTCCCGTGGCCGAAATGATAGACCGCGTACTGCGTGCGCCCGAAGACCCCGCCGTCATCGCCGCCGTCCGTGCCGAGGTCAACGCTATGATGTCCGACCGGCCCATATTTGCCTGGTAAGGCGCTCAAGCATCTTATATGCCTAAAATACGTCTTGACCGACTATATACACAACTCATAACAATCTATATTTCGCACAACAACCAATGCAAGGCATCACCTATGGAATCATCGTTGCCGGAGGCTCCGGCAGCCGCTACGGCGGCTCTATGCCCAAGCAGTACCTGCCCATGGGCCGGGACGGGCGTCCGGTATTGATGTATTCCATAGATGCCATGCTGGCGATATGTCGGCCCGAAAATCTCCGTATCGTCATCGCCGAGGACTGCCTCGGACTTTGGCAAAAGCTGAGCAAGTCATCACCGCTGTATGCATCACTGAAGATCGTATGCGGCGGTGCTTCGCGCTGGCAATCGGTGCACAACGGGCTGGCGAGTCTACCTCCGACAACGCCCGGCGACATCGTACTGGTGCATGACGGAGCGCGCCCCGTGGTACCGCCCGAAGTGGTACATGCCGTTGCCGAGGCGGCGGCCGAGCGCCTTGCAGCCATTCCTGCGGTTGCCGTCACCGACTCGCTGCGATGCCTCAATGCCGACGGCACCAGCCATGCAGTCGATCGTAGCCGCTATTACGCCGTGCAGACCCCGCAGGGTTTTGATTTGGAGATGCTGCGCCGAGCATACGCAGCGCCCTACTCGCCGACATTCACAGACGATGCAAGCGTCTTCGAAGCCGCCTTTGACACACCGGTGACGCTTGTGCCGGGCAGCCCCGAAAATATCAAAATCACTTACAGCGGTGATATCGAACGTGCCGCCGAGATTTTATCCGGACGCCGATGACCCCCCTGCGCCGCATCGAGATACAATACGTCAAAGGCATAGGCCCCAAGCGAGCCGAGCTGCTGACCGCCGAGCTGGGCATACGCACGGCCTACGACCTACTGCGACATTTCCCGAACAACTACATAGACCGCAGCAAGACATACCGCATCGCCGACCTTACGGGCGAGATGCCGGCCGTACAGCTGCGCGGCCGCTTCGTGTCCATGAATACCATCGGCGAAGGAGCCAAGATGCGCCTGTCGGCAATATTCACCGACGGCACCGGCACCATCGAGGTTGTATGGTTTCGCGGCATACGCAACATCCGCGAGATGTACAACATCGGTACCGAATACGTCATCTTCGGCAAACCCACAATCTACGGCCGCACCCACATGTGGAATATGGCGCACCCCGAAGTGGATGCAGCGTCCTCGGCAACACTCGCCGAAGGCCTGCACGCCGTATATCCGCTGACCGAGAAGTTGCGGCAACGCAATGTCGGGTCACGCCAATTTCATCAATGGATTACAACACTGCTGTCCGCCACGCCACCCATACCGGAGACGCTCCCGGCTTCCGTGATTGATGATTGCCGACTGATGTCCTTAGACCATGCATTGCGCACGGTACACAACCCCACGGACAGCACCGCACTCCAACGCGCTCGCGAGCGTCTGAAATTCGAGGAGCTGCTGTACATACAGGCCGATATGGTGCGCCGCAACCTCCACCACCGCCGCCAATCCATAGGGCATGTGATGCCGCGCGTAGGTCGATATTTCAACACCTTCTATGGCAGTTGCCTGCCTTTCAGCCTCACGGAGGCGCAAAAACGCGTCATACGCGAAGTACACGCCGATATGCGCACCGGCCATCAAATGAACCGTCTGGTGCAGGGCGATGTGGGCAGCGGCAAGACACTCGTAGCTCTTATGACCATGCTGCTGGCCCTCGACAACGGATACCAAGCATGTCTGATGGCGCCCACCGAAATTCTGGCCGGGCAGCATTACGAGACACTGACGTCCATGGCCGCGCAAATAGGCGTCAACATCAAACTGCTGACCGGATCGACACCGGCAGCACAACGACGCAAAATACATGCGGGGCTGCTGGACGGCAGCATACACATCCTTGTAGGCACACACGCCGTACTCGAAGACACTGTACAATTCCACAACCTCGGCCTTGCCGTCATCGATGAACAACACCGCTTCGGCGTAGCCCAGCGTGCGCGTATGTGGTCCAAGAACAATGTGCCGCCGCATATTTTGGTAATGACAGCCACGCCTATACCGCGCACATTGGCCATGACCGTCTACGGCGACCTCGATGTATCCGTCATAGACGAATTGCCACCCGGACGCAAGCCGGTGACAACAGTGCTACGCTATGACACCCAACGTCTGCAAGTTATGAAAGCCCTGGCTGCACAACTACGCCAAGGCCGCCAAGCATACATTGTACACCCCCTTATACACGACAACCCCAAGTTGGAACTGCGCAGCGTCGAAGAAGGCTACGACATCATCCGCGAGACATTCCCGCAATACAAGGTTGCTCTGGTTCACGGACAATTAAAACCGGACGAAAAAGACTACCAAATGCGGATATTCGTCGAGGGCGAGGCTCGCATAATGGTCGCCACAACCGTCATCGAAGTGGGCGTCAACGTGCCCAACGCCTCCACAATGATTATCGAAAACGCCGAGCGTTTCGGCCTGAGCCAATTGCACCAATTGCGCGGACGCGTAGGCCGCGGCGCCGACCAAAGCTACTGCGTGCTGATGGCGCCGACCAAATTAAGCCGCGACAGCCGACAGCGCCTCGAGCTGATGACACAAACCACCGATGGCTTTGTAATAGCCGAGGCGGATATGCGTATGCGCGGCCCGGGCGACATCGAAGGCACCATGCAAAGCGGCATACCCTTTGACCTGCATATAGCCAACCTCGCCACCGATGGCCAGATTATCCAAATGGCACGTAATGCCGCCGAAAAACTATTGGCCGACGACCCCGACCTTTCCAATCCGGCAAATGCCGCCTTTGCCGAGGAGCTGCGTGCCGTCCTCGATCGTACCGCCGACTGGAGCCGCATATCGTGATGCAGACGGCAGTGCACCAAGGACAGGCCGTCGCGCCTGAACCGGGCATATATATTCGCGTGTACGGTCCAAAGTCCGCATATAAGCACAACGGCTGTATCAAAATGGTGGGTTAGGTAGGGGCTATACATAGCGCCCGCGCAGTAGAGCAGTAATATAATGATTCAAGCGTATTATATTATATCATATCACATACAGTCGCTGCGGACGCAATATATTGCGTCCCTACAATAATTCAGCATTACGCCCCCCGTCGTCGTTTTCAGAGAACTCGAAAGACCTCGAGTCTAAGCTATGTTTTGTCTTAGCGAAATCTTACGCCGGCATCAAAAGCCGAGTCGGAGATTTTAGTCACCTTACCGATATCAACCTGTTTGAGCTTGGGACATTGTCCGAAAGCGTGATCATTGATACTTGTGACATAGTCCAAAGTGACGTTGCGCAGGCCGGAGCAACGCCAGAAGGCGTACGATGAGATTGTGGTTACGGCACCTATATCCGCAGTTGTCAAGCCGCGGCAGCCGCTGAAGGCATAGGAGCCTATCTGCGTAATGCTTCTCAATTTGACACTTATCAAGCCGGCACAATCGGCAAAAGCGCTGTCACCTATATGCGTAACGACGCTCAGTTTGAGGCTCGTCAGACCGGTACAGTTCGAAAAAGCCTTGCTCCCGATATGCGTAATGTTACTCAGGTGAACTCTTGTCAAGCCTTTGCAATCGGCAAAAGCCGATTTACCGATAGAGGTCAAGCCGCCAATCTTTATGGACTTGAGGCCGCGGCATCCGGCAAAACTCTTCTCGGCGATTGAAACCACCATGTAAGTTTTGCCTCGATACGTCACCTTGGACGGAATGGTTATATCGCCGGCATAGTCCTGATGTCCGCGCACCACCTTGCAGGCGTCTCGACCATCCGAATCATTAATGCTGTAGCAGATTCCGCCTACCGTAAAATCATAGTCATGAGCCGAGGCGCTGAAAGCCCACAGAAGCATTGCCATCAATGGCATAAGTCGTTGCAGTCGTTGTTTCATCGTTCAAAGCATTTATCATGTGAATAATCAAGAGCATAGATTACAGTTAAATCTGTGCCGTAAAGTTAGCAAAAGTTTTCCGTACCCGAAAAACTTTTGCTAAACAAATCTTCGCCCGTCGTACTTCATGATTGTCGCCAAATACGCTCGCACCGTTCAAGTCCGGCGTCGCTACCGCGATATTTGCTTTTTGCTTCGTTGAATTTCCTTGTCAGTATAAGCGAAAAGTGGCGGCGGGCAGGCGTGAAGGATGCCATTTCACGAATACCATAGATTGTCTCTTTGCTCTCAATGTCGTAGTACCGTAAATCGACAGTAAGGCTGCCCAGTGATTTCAAGTCAAAATCTCGCTGTATACCCGGTTCTACATTGCATACCGCACATCAAGTTCGTAATATGCTGCCCTCAAGTGCTCGCAACGTATTCCAGCCGCAGCATTGGCTATCAGCTCTAAATCTTCGGTTCAGGCAAACTCATCCCGGTCTACTACACCTATACCCCTACTAAAAAGGCCACCTCCGGAACATCTAATCCTTCCCGCTCTGCAACTTACTACAGCTACCAAGAGCACATTCGCCTCATATACTGCACTGCCTCATCTTTGTGATTAGAGCAAGCATTCTATTCTGGTGGCATATTATATCCTCCCATACCCATTCTCGACCGGCCTCTTTTTTACGAATATTGTCTTTGCATATCTGCATCATTATCCTGAACTTTAGGGATGCGACGCTTACCGGGTCTGTCTTTTTATCAGTATAGTGGTCAAGCTTGGTCTTCGGAGACCAATTCGACCCGGAACTATTCGCAGCTGCACCTATCATGGCGAAGTTGCCAAAGCAGTTGATATCATCCTTACTCGGCGACTGCCCATCCACAACGTTTGCTTGTGGAAAGAAGTGTTCCAAAGACCTACGGGTTCGCGTAAAATAGAATTTGTCAAAGGGTTCAAGACCAAAATTTGAGCAACCTAAGCTATCAAAGAAATTCTTTCTCTTATCTGAATTTTCCCTCTGCCCATCTCCTCGCATTTCGTCTGCATACCTCTTCCAAAGGATATAGTCCGTGTAATTGAACACAAACAAAGGCACACCGGCACTGCCCCGTTTGTATATATCAGTGAAATTGGGCTCTGTACTATTGACTTGCACACATAACTTGCCATTAGGGATTACGGCTTTATCGAAAGCATCCGGGTTGGGCTGGCCTTGGATCATGTATACATCATAGAAGTATTTGTCCGCAAGGCCCTGGAGGAACTCCAAGTATTTTTTAGGATCTCTATTGTCAAATAGATGCAATAGGCAATAAACAAGGTAGTTCTTGCGCTGCTTTGCCGTATACGTCACCTCAAACATTGAAAGCAACTGCACAAGTTCGTCTTGCGTATTCTTTTCGCTCGCCAGATTATTGACGCTCCATTTCTTGTTCTTGCCGTCATACACCATTTTTCGTAAAAGCCATGGGTTGCTTTCCTGCGTTTCTACATCATCTATCGCATGGTGTACCACGTAGTTATCCAATAGGTACTTAGCCTTTAGCAGATTGGCAGCAAACTGCTGAACAATGCTCTGTTTGTCACATTGCTTCAGGGCTTCCCCAAATGCATTGAGTAGTTCCTTATCGTCAAGGGCAACCTTACAATCAGGGGGGATTATTTTCGCATCACGCGTCATCCTAAGCAGCGTGATCTTAAGCACAACCAATAGAAAATTGGGGAAATCGATAATTGGCTGAAACTTATCACTCTTGCTTGCGTCTGAATCCGTGGGTACACTTTCTGTTCCCAAATTCATTAGGTCATTGATAGACTTTTTCCCTTCCGATTTCTCTACCTTAGGTATACTCAAGAATTTGAAGTCGTCTGCGCCCGACATATCTATTTTATCGAACAAGTCTTTTTTATCGAACAAGTCTTTGTACGGGAAAGCATCTTGTATGTATGTACCCATATTGCTACAGGCCTCCCACACGCGGCCAAGTGTCGCCCTGTCGTTTTCATCAAAGTGTTGATACATGAGAGACCTCACTATCTCATGCTTCTCCAGCTGCTCACCTCGAGAGTTCATCACCTCGAAATAGTGGTTCAAGTCTACATCCTTGGGTACTCGGTAATGGATAATATGCACGTATTTACAGAAGTAGCCTTTGAACGCTTCGAGATGATTCTTACCGATGATTTCATCAATTGCTTTTCTCGCAATCTCATAGCCATTCTTTATCCCGGCATCAACCTCGCTTCCGAGGTTCGGGTAATCGCCCAAACGCTCTATCGTTGACGCGGACACACGGCGTGCTGTATATGTCAACTTGCTATAAATTTCGGGAGCGCCAACATTCTTCTTGGCCTCCTTCATAACAGCACCTAATGCTTTTAATATAACGTATATCGTGGTCAGGCGCTGCTGTCCGTCGATAACTTCGTACACACCATCACCTCGGTCGTAAGTAACAAGCGTGCCAATGTAATATATTCCATTGTTCTTCTTATTGCATGAGTCCCATACGTCCGTTATCAGTTGGTCAATCTCATCCTTTCCCCAGGCATAATTACGCTGGTAGATTGGGACAGTATATGTCTTGGCATTGGACACTTCCAAAAATAATTGGGTTATGGATTGCTCTTCGAGCGGTAGGTTATTTTCCATTGTTCTTCTCTATTAAGAATTGGTGCTTCTTGAAATAATAGCCATAGTGCTTCTTTACTTTGGCTTCATCTTCTTCCTCTTTATATTCAAAACTTATCGGGACGAGCCTATCAGCCATGGCGCTGAGCAGTGATGCCGGAGTGTCGGCTTCCACTATCAGTTTATATATGTTCACTGAGTTCTTCACTGGAGCCCCCCCAAGCACATAGTTTTGTGCAGACCTCCACCCCAAATGCGTGTACTGCGCCCTAAGCGAATACGCCCACACAAAGGCGAAAACCTCGAACTGCCCGAACAAGTCGGTGTCCAACTTCGTAGGGTATGTGGCAGGGCAGAAACGGTCTACATACAGGAGCAGGGCCGTATCAAAAAGCAACCGTGCGATTCTGTTGCCCACGCCGCCGCTGAAATACGTATCCAGCGTCTTAACTATCTCATCGCCTTTGATGTAAAACCCCTCGTATTGGCTGTTGTCACGAATATCCTCCAGTATGTCATAGTAATGCCTCGTGTACTCGAAAAACGGTTTCCCGGCAATTATCGGCGCATTCAACTGAAAGGCGGTCATCTCCCTTGTTCCCGTCACAAAAGGAACGGACGATGTATTGACATACTCCGCATATGCGTATGCACCCTTGTAAAACTGGGCATAAGGAGTCCGCGTGTCCTTCGTGACGCCCTTGAACTTGTATATGTTGCTCTCACTCAGCCCATACGCCCAATCGCCTTTAATCCATTCCCTTATGCGATACACATAGTCACCGAAGAACGACGCCAGCTCGTATTGAGGAATACTCTCCCAGTCTTTGACAATCTTTTCGACCTTGTCCTCGTCCAAACCTGCCATTTCTCGCAAATGGTATGCTTTCAGCAAATCATGCGGATAAAGTGCTTTACCTCTGGCATTTTGTGAATCGAAGAACTGGAATGCCTCGGATAGGTCTTCCGTAATTATCACAATTAGCTCGCACCGACTTTCAATATAATCCCGAAGTCGCTCCATATCAGACTTGAAATCCCTATCGCCGTCGTTCGTTTGAACCCTCCGCCTAAATGCATTAAGGTTGTTGCTGATATTGTGGCAGGTATACGTATTAGTGTATAGCTTTTGGTTTAAGAAGTCTATCTCGCCGGTCTGCTCGTTCTCATACTTAGGCAGAGCCTGTAGCAGCAAAGAAAAGGTAATAACCCTCTGCTGGCCATCCACGATATTGTACACTTCGCGTTCTTTCGTCTTATCCCTATGCAAAATGAGCGTCCCGACACGATACACTTCTTTATTGTTGTTCCTTGCCTCGATTATATCATCAAGCAACTGTATGGCGTTTCGTGCCGTCCACTTGTAGGGGCGCTGATAATCCGGAACTGAGAGCTTAATGTTATCTATTGACTTCCCACTTTTGTCTTTTGTTATCCTATTCTTCAAAAGCAAGTCTCCTATGGTCGTAATAGACAGCGTCAAATTGGACATTTTACTATGTGATTTTACTCGTTTGTCTACGATTTGTTTTTCAATTATGCAAATATAGGAATAATCGGCTAATTACAGAAATTTGGCCCGAAACAATTCCACTTTGGTCACAACATCTCGGGACATCTCGACTGTTTCTTTCGGCGGCGGGGAAAAATTTGTCGGCGTAAAATTTTGCCATATTGGCAAATATGCGTACCTTTGCAAGCCATTACGACTATGGCCGTCCTACCAGCGGCCAAAAAGTGTACATACAACAACCGAATAAAACATTCTATAGAAATGAAAAAAGGCATACATCCCTCCAACTACCGCGAAGTGGTATTCAAAGATATGTCCAACGACGAAATCTTTATCACTCGTTCGACCGTGGCCACTAAAGAGACTATCGATGTCGATGGCACAACCTACCCTCTGGTGAAGCTTGAAATCACCAGCTCGTCGCACCCCTTCTTCACCGGCAAGCAGAAACTTGTCGATACAGCCGGCCGCGTCGACAAATTCATGAGCCGTTACGGCAACCGCAACAAGAAATAAGCAGCGGGCATCACGTCGCAACACACTCACGAGCGCACGCCGCGTCCTACATCCCAATGTAGGGGCGCGGCGTGCCGCATAAAGGAAGCCGGTAGCACATCGCCCACACTTAATACAACACCTTGCAATTATGCGTAAAATCACTATCATCGTTTCGGCATACAACGAGGAGGCCAACCTCGAAGCGCTATATGACGCCCTGTTGCCACTAATGGATGGTCTGATGCCGCGATACACGCCCGAGGATTCCGAGGCCAAACCGCTGGACAATTACGACTGGGAGGTCCTGATGGTAAATGACGGCAGCCGCGACCGCACGCTCGAAATCATGGCGCAGCTGCATCAGCGCGATCCACGCTTCCGCTACCTCAATCTCAGCCGCAATTTCGGCAAGGAAAACGCCATGCTTGCCGGATTCGATTACGCCACAGGCGATGCCGCCGTCATCATTGATGCAGACCTGCAACACCCGGTGGCGACAATCCCGGAGATGGTATACTGGTGGGAGCAAGGCTATGAGGATGTCTATGGCAAGCGCCTCAGCCGCGGCCGAGAGTCATGGCTGCGTCGCCGACTGTCTATGTCTTATTACAAGATGTTGCAGCGTTCGACGCGCGTCGATATATTGCCCAATGTAGGCGACTTCCGCCTGCTGGACCGCCGTGCTCTGGATGCGCTGCGCCGCCTGCGCGAAACCCAGCGATACACCAAGGGCATGTACGCATGGATAGGCTTCCGCAAAAAAGAAGTACTCTATTCCAACCTCGAGCGACACGGAGGGCAATCATCCTTCAACCTACGCGGCCTATGCAACCTCGCCGTCGAGGGTATCACATCATACACCACCGCGCCGCTACGTTTGGCCTCAGTCATCGGACTGCTCAGCGCAGCCGCCGCAATGCTCTACGCCCTTTATTTCCTTATAAAAACCATAGCCGTGGGCGACGATGTCCAAGGCTTCCCCACCCTAATCATCGCCATCCTCTTTCTCGGCGGATGCCAACTCCTTGCCATAGGCATCATCGGAGAGTATCTCGGACGCATATTCAACGAGACCAAGCGCCGCCCACCATACATTGCCGATTCCCTTGACGGCGAACCCGTAGACAGCCAATCATAAGACATCAAACAGCTTATGCCTACAATTATATCAAACAAAACCGACAGGAATATCTCCATTGCCATCATCTCAATTGTTTCTCTCGTGATGGGGATTGCCACCTATCTCACCCCGTGGTTTTTAGACGACCTCAACTATATGTGGTCCTGCGGCGATGGGAAGACATTAATTACCTCGTTTGACCAAGTCATACAATCACAAGTCACTCACTATTTTACAGTCAACGGACGTTTCTGCGCCCATGTACTTGTCCAATTGTTCAACGGCATTCTCGGCGTCGGAGTATTTGCAATATTGGTATAATGTACGGCGCACTGTCTGTCAGTCTCCAGGTGATAGCCGGACTCAAGCCCTTCGCCTCGGTACGATCGACTCTGACCACATCGCTGCTTACGCTATTGTTCTTTACAACACGCCTCATTCCATCATGTCAAATAGGATATATTTGGGCTGCCGTGATTACACTGGCCTTCGTCTACGTTTTTTTTGACAAACATTATCATAATCCTGCAATCATTGCCCTATTGGGAATGGGCAGCATTATCGCAGGCAACTTCCAAGAAGCCTACAGCATTGGCATTTCCGGAGCATTGATTATCGACTTGTGCATCAACATCAAACGATATACAGCTAAGAAATGGGTTATGATTATTGCTTACGGATTAGGAACCCTCGCGATATGCCTATCTCCGGCAACCCGCAACCGGGCCGGTACACAGGACATCGGCATATTTCTCAGTCTATTCAACCTCCTTATCCTTGCCCCGGGATTGTACCTACTTATAGGCGTCATACTGTGGCAGCGGCTCAAAAACAAGCATCGGCTCAAAGACATGTACAAAGCCAATATATTTTGGTTCAATGCGTTACTTGTATTTGTCCTTTTCAACCTCGCCATTGGTGTAGGCAGCAATCGCCAACTCATGGGTCTCGAACTATGCTGCGTGGTCATTGCACTACGTATCCTACCAAAGCATACATTCTCCACAATATGGTTGGCCATCCTATCCTTATGGATGCTTGCCGAGGCTTGGCTGATTGGCTCCTCTATAAACCAAGGGCGCAAGCTAGCCCAAAACATTGATGCCGAATATGCTGCAACTACCGATGGCCGCGTATATGTTGATGGCTTTACGGCTATAAGCCCCGGCCTTCTGGCCACAGCAACTGACCCATTTGTAGATCCATACCGCAGCGACCATTATGCAGCGCAGGTCAATGCACGCGAGCTGCAACGTCGCCACCCGGGACATCCACGCGCCATATTCACGCCCACATTCTTGCGAGGCAAAGACAATATCGCCCTATCCGACCAAGTCATCAAAGTATCTGACGGCATCTACCTGCTAATACGTTCAAAAAAAGAAACAAAAACGTTTGTAGCACAGCGGGCATTGCGTTTCGGATTGATACACATTCCATACTCGCCGGTAGAAGTGTCCTTTGACAACCCGGAGTTTACATCAAAATATTGGGAGGCCAAAATCTTCTCCGACGCTGATATGTGTAATATGACCATAACCTCTATCACGATAAAATAGCCGAAGTCCATATGGGTGTCTCAAGTTCTTATACAAAGCGTATCGTTGGCCTTGACGTAGTCAAAATCATAGCCATGCTGTCGGTGGTGGCATCACACTCACTCAACGTACTTCGTACGGAGGGCATAAGCCCTGAAATGACCCAAATCATCCATTCACTGACCGCCGGAGGAGTTCCGCTATTCTTCATGGTCAGCGGCTACCTGCTGTTACGTCGAAAAGAGATTACATATAAATACGCATTACGCAAGATATTTCATATCATAAGGTATATAACATGCGCATGCATCCTATACTGGGTCGCATTGGCAATAGTGCATCGCGATATCAGCTTGGTACACAACTGCTTCAGCGACTTCACCGGAACATTTACCCTTAACGGGACGTTTTCCCTATTTTGGTTTTTATGGGCGATGGTCTTCATCTATGCCATGCTGCCTGCTATACAATTTCTGTATAAGTCACAAGCAAAGGTCTTCACGGCCGGCGTATTCATACTCGGAGTGATTGTGCTGTCTAATTTTCTAATAGGCGTATACCTCCATAGAGAAATCAGCGTAGCCGCCACTCCTCTTGAATTATGGAATTGGCTATTTTTCTTTACATTAGGCGCCATATTGAATCGATATCCAATGACAGATATAAAGTGGGCATACGTTATACCACTATTGCTTTTTGCAAACACGATACAACGCCACTTTCTCGAACCTGTACTTGGCTGTTATACAAATCTAAGTTTCGCTGGCTCCCCTATATCAATTGCATTGTTTATAAGCATTTTTTGCTGGGCTGTAAACCACCGATGGAAAGACACCGCCTTTATCAAGGTCAGCGGCAGCTACTTTATGCCGGCATACACTCTGCATCCCATACTGATTGGGCTTCTGTCCGGGCTTGGGACAAAACTGCCATGCCCGTTTATCCTGTGGCCGGCAATGGTTGCCTTTTCAACCATCGTTATATGCTGGATAATCCTGCGTATTCCGTACGCAGACAGAGCATTCAAATTATAGCGTCACCATCAGATGACTGAGACCAAAACAACAAGACCACGCATCGCCGGACTGGACGTGGTCAAAATCATAGCCATGCTGTCGGTGGTAGTGTCTCATGCGCTCAACGTTCTGATTGCGTATAAGCAGGACTTGCCTATGTCCACCATCTGCCATTCACTGACCGCCGGCGGCGTCCCCCTGTTCTTCATGGTCAGCGGCTACCTGCTGTTTGGACGCAATGAGGTGACACCGGCATATGTCTGTAGAAAAGTGTACTCAATAATACGCTATATCGTATCCATATGCCTGATTTACTGGGCAATAGTGGCAATATCACACAATAACACAACGTTTTGGCCCGGATGTATCGAAGAGGTGTTCCGCACAATGGTTTTGCGCGGGCCATTTACTCCATTTTGGTTCTTATGGTCTATGACCATTATATATGCCTCACTGCCTGTATTATATCTATTATACCGACATCACACAAAGGCTTTCGCCGCATGTACCGGTGGTCTCGGACTGATATGTATAGCACTATTTATGGCACAGCTATTCGGATGCTATTTAGAGGCAGAAATAATCCAGCCGCTTAAAATGTGGAAATGGGTGTTTTTCTTCGCCTTGGGCGGTGTCTTAAGGGCTTACCCGGCTCCTCGCATGCATTGGGGCCGGATTGCAATATGCGCCGCCGTGCTCAACGCCGCACAACGCTACTTCCTTGAACCGGTAATACATGACACGTCAAATCTCGCCTTTGCAGGGTCGCCCATATCGCTATTATTCTACATTGCGGTATTCTGCTGGGCCATACAACGTAAATGGGGAGGGAACTACGTCCTGCGCACTGCCGGCGCCCTATTTATGCCGGTATACACGATACACTATATCATCATTCAGCAACTCACTTCGTTGCACGACCTCGGCTTCGGCTCATATATCACATATCCGCTGCTGATATGTGTGCTTTCGGTGGCCGTATCGCTCATCATCCTGCACCTGCCGGTTAAAGGCGGAATGGCCAGATTCTTCAAGCTGTGACAACGTATTGCCTTCCATCATTTCGGAGCATTCCGGATACGGAGAACTTCGAGACCGCGTTGACGGATAATTCGAAATAAAAATTCGGCGAGGCGCGTCCTGTATGGGGCGCGCCTCGCCCCTTGTTGTCAGACGATATCAGCGGCAGCGGATGTCTGCGCCATCGCTTACGTTACTGATTGCGACCGTGGCAGTTCTTGTATTTCTTGCCTGATCCGCAGGGACATGGATCGTTACGACCAATGCGCGGGCCTGCTTTGACAGGCATGGTGCGCTGCGGCTCGTTTTGGCGCTGTGCGGCGGCAGCCCGTTGTGCGGCTTCGGCGGCAGCGGCTGCATTGGCTTCGCTGGGCAGGGTGGCGGATGCGGTCTTAAAGTCTCCTCGCGAAGTCCGGTAGTTGGGCCGCGGGGCGCGCTGCTGAGGCATTGCGCGAGACATTTCGGGTGCGGAGGGCTGCTCCTGCTGTGGCCTCGGCTCGGGTATGTATACCTGTCCGCGCATCAGCGTGGACACTGCCTTGGCATTGAGGTTGGCCAGCATGCGTTCAAACATGTGGAAGGACTCTACTTTATAGATTACCAGCGGATCTTTCTGCTCATAGGATGCGTTGCGCACGCTTTGACGCAGGTCATCGAGTTCGCGTAGATGCTCTTTCCATAATTCGTCTATAGTGAGCAGCAGCAGCTTCTTCTGCCATTCCTTGACAAGCGATGCCCCATCGGTGCGATTGGCATCCTCGATGTCAAAGAGTATGCGGAAAATGCGTTTTCCGTCGGTAATTGGTATAGCGCGTATACCGGTTTGTCCTTCTTCGACGGAGGCTTTGACGACGGGCATAACGATTTCGCGTATGCGCTGGCTCTTGCGATCGAGTGTCTCGATGGCTGCGGCATGCAGGCGTTCGATGCGGTCTTCCTTCTCGAGGTTGGCGTATTCCTCGGCTGTAAACGGGGGCTCGATGGTGAGTACGCGCATCAGCTCGACGGTGAGGTCATCGAAGTCAGCGGCCTGCTCGTAGTTGCTGACCAAATTTTCGATGGCATCATAAATCATGTTTGAAATGTCTATGCCTATGCGTTCGCCTACGAGGGCGTGGTGGCGTCGTGTGTATATGTACGTACGCTGCTTGTTCATTACGTCATCGTATTCGAGCAGATGCTTACGTATACCGAAGTTGTTTTCCTCGACGCGTTTCTGGGCTTTTTCGATGCTGTTATTGATCATTTTGTGTTCGAGCATCTCGCCTTCCTTGAATCCGAAAGTGTCAAGGAGTTTCATGATTCGGTCGTTGGCATATACACGCATCAATTGATCCTCAAAGGATACGTAGAACACCGAAGTTCCGGGGTCGCCCTGACGACCGGCACGACCGCGTAGCTGACGGTCGACACGGCGGCTTTCGTGGCGTTCGGTGCCTATGATGGCGAGACCTCCGGCGGCTTTAACCTCGGGGGTCAGCTTGATGTCGGTACCGCGACCTGCCATGTTTGTTGCTATGGTAACGGTGCCTTTTCGACCTGCCTGAGCCACAATCTCGGCTTCTTTCTGGTGAAGTTTGGCGTTGAGCACGTTGTGTGGTATGCGCCGCATTTGTAGCATACGGGACAGCAACTCGGATATTTCGACGGAAGTTGTGCCCACGAGTACCGGACGCCCTTCGCCGACAAGGCGGACAATCTCGTCGATGACAGCGGCGTATTTTTCGCGTTTGGTGCGGTATACGCGGTCGTTCATGTCGATACGAGCCACAGGCTTGTTGGTGGGGATGGTGACTACATCCAGCTTATATATATCCCAGAACTCACCGGCCTCTGTCTCGGCCGTACCGGTCATGCCGGCGAGTTTGTGGTACATGCGGAAGTAGTTTTGCAGGGTAATGGTGGCGAAAGTCTGCGTGGCTGCCTCGACCTTGACGCCCTCCTTGGCTTCGATGGCCTGATGCAGGCCGTCCGAGTAGCGTCGGCCTTCCATGATGCGGCCTGTCTGCTCGTCCACGATTTTGATTTTCCCGTCATCAATGACGTATTCAACATCTTTCTCGAAGAGGGTGTATGCTTTGAGCAACTGGGTGACAGTGTGTACGCGCTCGGCCTTGACGGCATAGTCTTGCATGAGTGTATCCTTGCGTTCGGCGCGTTCTTCCGGGTTGGTGATGTGTTCCAAATCGGAGAGCTGGGCTGTGATGTCCGGCAGCACAAAGAATTGCGGGTCGGAGATGCCGCGTGTCAGTTCGTCGATGCCCTTGTCGGTGAGTTCGACCGAGCGGTTTTTCTCATCGATGACAAAGTAGAGCGGATCGGTGACGATGGGCATTTCGCGAGCGTTATCTTGCAGGTAGTGAGCCTCGGTCTCCAAGAGGATGTTTTTCATGCCTTCGGTGGAGAGGAATTTGATAAGTGCACCGTTCTTGGGCAGGCCCTTGAATGCACGGAACAGCAGCAGTGCCCCTTCTTTGCGGGTATCCTTGTCTTCAGATACGAGTTTTGCCTTGGCTTCGGCAAGTATCTGCGTAACAAGACGCTGCTGCGCTTGCACTACATTCTTGACGTTTTGCTTAAATTCATCGAAGTATTGGTCATCGCCTTTGGGCACCGGGCCGGAGATAATCAGAGGTGTGCGGGCATCGTCGATGAGCACGCTGTCGACCTCATCGACTATAGCGTAGTAGTGTTTACGCTGTACCATGTCCTCGGGATCCATGGCCATGTTGTCGCGCAAGTAGTCAAAGCCGAATTCGTTGTTGGTACCGAAAGTGATGTCGCAGTTGTATGCGGCGCGGCGCTCGGGGGTATTGGGCTCGTGCTTGTCTATGCAGTCTACGGTCGAGCCGTGGAACATGTACAGGGGGCCCATCCATTCGGAGTCACGTTTGGAGAGATAATCGTTGACGGTGACCACGTGCACGCCGCGACGCGAGAGACTGCGCAGGAATACGGGAAGCGTGGCCACGAGGGTTTTGCCTTCGCCGGTGGCCATTTCGGCAATTTTTCCTTGGTGGAGTACGATGCCGCCCATGAGTTGGACGTCATAGTGCACCATGTCCCAGGTGATTTCGTTGCCGCCGGCCATCCAGTGGTTGTGCCAAATGGCCTTGTCTCCATCGATGGTGACGAAGTCGCGGCCTTGTGCGGCAAGGTCGCGGTCGAGTTGGCGAGCGGTGACTACAACATCCGCATTGGCAGCAAAGCGTGCGGCGGTTTCGCGCATGACAGCGAAGACTTCGCACAGGTGTTCATCGAGCTTTTTCTCGAGGGTGTCGAGGATGTTCTTTTCGCGACGGTCGATTTCGTCCCAAAGATGTTGGCGCTGGTCCACGGGCAACGTCTCGATGGTAGCGCGTGCTTCTTCGATGGCCTTACGATCTTCGGCTGTAGCGCCGTCGATGTCTGCACGCACGGCATCTATGCGTGCTCGCAGCTCATCGTTGGTCAGCGGCTTGAGATCCGGGCCTATGGCGTTGATACGGTCAACAAGCGGCTGCAACAGTTTGCGGTCGCGCGAGGACTTGTCACCGAATATTTTGCTTAGAAAGCCTGTAAATGACATTTGTATAGTGGTGTTAAGATATTATTATTCAGATATATCGTATGTATAGCAGCGCACGTGAGGCACGTGCGCGGCCAAATATTTTGCAAATATAGGGATTTTTGGCGGAATTGTCAGGCAGTCAGTACCGAAAAGCGCTGCGATCGCCCGGTGTCTATCCGCGTCCGTCGTATCGTTATTTTTGTAGTGACAGGGGCGGACGTCCGGCGCCATTGGGTGACCGTATGCGCAATTGGCGCGTCACGGTAGGCGCTATGCGCCGTGCATCCACGGGGACACCTATGGTCTGTGCCGGAATTTCCGGGGCAAGAATGAATACCGGGGCCGTGGTCAGAGCCGCCACGGCAGTCGTTTGCGGCGTAGTGGTGCCTGCGCAGTTGTAGTCATCTTGGAGCTTCCATCCGGGGATGATTTGGACAAAGACGTCGCCGGCATAGGCGATGGTGGTGTTTCGCCGCAGACCTTGAGGGTCGTCCACAGGCGCTGTCCCGGTGATAATTTGGTCTATGGTATATGCCTGAAGAACGCCGGACATGCGCTGCAGAAAGGCTGCGGCCTGACTACGCATATCGGCTATATCCTTGTTGTTCTGCTTGATGAGGTCGGCATTGAGATACACCCGACCATCGTGATATCCGCTGACCCATTGCCCGGTGCCGTGTACGGCCATGAGATACATATTGAGTAGCGACATGGCCTTGCGCGTCGAGAATGTGCCGTCCGGCAGCCCCCACGTTTCATCATCGGGGCGACGCCATTGGCGAGGCGGAAGTCCGGCCACCAGAATGACCATGCCGCCGTTGTCGGCTGTGTTGCGCTCGGCAGCTTTAAACAGCGAGGCAAGCGCAGCGTCAGCACGCATATAGGCGTCTATGGTCTCATAGCGAGCCTCGGTAGTACGCGTTCCCGGGAATGGTTCGAGTGTACACGACAGGGTCAGCATGTCTGTGGACTGTCTGGTGCCCAGTTTATAGGTGCTGACGTATTGTGTGGCGAGGCGCACGATGTCGGCATTGGCCAGTGGCGTAGTCAGATACCGAGCAAAGCGATCGGGATCGTTGCGCTTGAAGGTGTGACGGAAGGGGTATGTCCTGAGGTGCTCGGGCAGCATCCATGCGGCATTGCCGGAGGCTTGCATCGGAGTCCAAGACATGGTGTCCAAACGCGCCGACAATGGGGCTGTGCGGTTGGACATCGATGCGGACACGGGGAACTCCTTGTAAAAGGTCGAGGTGGCCCAATTGCCGGTGACATCGTTGACAAATACGGCGCTATTGGCACTATGTCCGCCTTGGATGACAGCGCATGCGGCATCGGAGGCTATGGCATATACCATGCCTACGCCGTTGCCGGCTACCTTAACCTCATCGGCGATGGTGGAGACCTGCAAAGCTGCAGGAGACAACGTCATATCCGTATAGTTGCCCATAGTTACGCCATCGTCAAAGACGTTGCGTGTGCGGAGTTTGGCCGCATCGTATACCATGGCGGCCGGTATGCCGTTAGCTGCCGGAGCCGCACCGGTGAGTAACAGCGCTGTCGCCGAGGCGGCATCCAAGCCCGGCCCGAAATCGGCATCGGTGATGACAGCGCCTTGGCGCAACAGGCGATTGAAACCGTCATGTCCGAAGTATGGGGCAAGGTCCTGCAGCGTTTCCATGCGCAGGCCTTCGATAAATACGCCCAACACAAGACGTGGCTGCTTAGCCCCGAGGACAACACTCAGGGCGGTCGACACCATAGTGGCGGCTACAAAGCTTAGCATTCGCGGGCGTTGTGTCATATCTTATTTACGGTTGCTTTTGGGGTGTGACTCTCGTATTTCGTATATATAATCGGTCTTTCGTGAGCGCCGGGGCCACCACCGACGTTGCTTTCGGTCGCGTTGTCGGTTGTGCTCTTCGTACTCGATGATCTGCTGTTTTGTCGCTTTTGCCATCCGGGCATTGCGCCATATCCATACGTAGGTGAGGATGAAGTCGGCGGCTATCCAAGGCCAGAATGCATCATTGGCCGTTTGCGCTATCCAAGGCCATATAAGCAGCATGGCAAGCATAGCCAACAGATGTAACTCCATATATATGAGCGTGGTTTTGTCGTAACGCGGTTTCCAGACGGTGATTGCGGGGATTATAGCAAATGGATTGAGCCACAATATCAGCCAATTGGGCGAAGTGGCGTAGTGCTCGGAGAAGAACACAAGAAAGGTAATGATACAGCCCAATATGGCATTTGCGCCGAAAAAGATGCAGTAAAATCCGCGCATACGACGCCATTTGAAGGACACGGTTCGTGCTACGAAGAATGATATTGCCAGCAACACCAGCATTGCGGCCATAGGTGTCAGATACCATGGGGTGGGAGGGAGAACGGCGAAGCATTCATCCGGAGTGTCGTGTCTCGGGTCATTATCCAAAAGAAAGCCTCTGATAGTTTGGTCTTCCGGTACTTGCTGCCCGTCGGCATCAATGATGGTGGTTTTCGTTACAATCGAAATATCATATCCGTCAGGGTTTGATATGCCGAATTTGAACAAGTCGGATTTGGACAATCCGTCGGCTTTGAAGGTGCTGTGTTCAAGCATCCCGGCTAGTAATATGGGAGCAAAGGCAAGGCCGCGTCTATTACGATACCCTCCGACAGGTTGGTCGATGCCGCTGCCCAGCGCGAGGTCGATGCCGAACTGATACCACGGATAGTTGGCGTGGTATCGACGCATGACGTTACGGTATGTAGTCCCGTCACCAAGGTCAAAGCTATATATGCCGGTCCATCCCAAGTCCGTTTCTTGGCCGATGGCTTTTTCGATGATTTGCAGCGGACGAGTAGCGCAATTGTCTTCGATATAATTGTAGCGGTAGACGCGATTTTCGGGGCGCAGGTTTTCCTCGACCAGTGCCATAAGGCGCTGAATCTGCTCTCGGGTTAGATTCAGCTTTTGCAGTACAGTGCTGCGCCCTTGGCATACATAACTATATAGAAATGGTGTCCAGGGTACGGCGGCAACGCTGTAGTCCGTCTCGCCTTTGACAAAACGGTATACAAAATGCGGAGCGTTGAAATCAAACATACCCCAAGTGATGGCGGTGTCGCTGTACGGAGTGACAATGCGCAGTGCCGAGTGACCTTCGAGTTCGTAGACTTCTTTGCCGGGAAAAAATGTGGCAAGATATACGGTGGTGTCACAGTCTTCCGCTAAATTCCAATCAAGAGTCAACCTGTTTTCGGCCATAGCCGTGTGCGCAGCCGTTCCGCATAATAATATAACGAGAAGCACGAGGCCCATAGCGCGGCGTGCCTGTGCGTATAAAATACCGGCAGCGCATCTGCATATCAAGTTTGCAGCCGCATGGCTATGTGTTTTTGTGCGTTGCCTCATGCTTCATTGATTTTAGAACTCGATTCTCGGGATCTTTGGAGTTAGAATTCTCTATGATGTATGTGTAACCATTGGTCTTGAATCCCCATAATTTATTTGTTCGTTTTATTCCTTTAATTTTTTCTTCACGGCACTCGGAGTCTTCGCCTTTGTTGGAGTCATCTTCGGGTGTTTCTGTGAGCTCTTCTGCGCGTTCCATTCGGGCAAAAGTGAGGAGTAAATCCGAAATAAACCACGGCCAGATTGCAATGTCTGTGCGTTGTGAAATCCATGGCCATATTAAGATTAGAATCAGTGTCGGGAACAAACGGACTAAAAAAATTACATCTGCAATAAGTTCCATGCGTTTGTTCCAGATTAATATGGCCGGGATTATAGCAAATGGGTTAAGCCACAAAAGCAGCCAGTTTGGAGAGGTGGCATAGTGATCCGAAAAGACAAGATAAGTCAAGATGGTCCCTACTATAGCGATAACTCCATAAAAGGCTGTGTAAAAGCCGCGAATGGGCCGAAGCTCGCGTTTTACTTTACGAGCTACGAAAAATGAGATCACGAGTAGTACCAGAGAGGCGACCAAAGGACTTAGATACCATGGCGTTGGCGATGATGCTGTTTGTGTTATCTTGTCGCAGTCTCCTTCTAATATACTATTAATAATAGCATTAGCACCTTTTTCTGAAGTCTTGGACATGCCTCCGTCTAAGAATACTGTACCCAATACAACAGGGACTCCATGCGCTTTTGCGTAGTCGATGACGCAGTTTCCAATGAATCCCGCAAGCAATAATGGTGTAAATGTCAACTTGCGTTCGCCACCGTCGCCGAGAGGTTGGTCAATTTCGCTGCCCAGTGCAAGTTCCAAGCCGAATTGATACCACGGATAACCGGCGTGATAGCTACGCAGGGCTTGGCGATAGGTGGTTTTCTCCGGATTAAACTTGCCTAAATATTCATCCGGAAGTCTAAGCTCGAATCCGAGCGCATTTTCGATAGCGGACAATGAGCGCGTCGCGCAATTGTCTAAAAAGTAATCGTAGCGTGAGTCTCGGTTTTCGGGATGCAGGTTCTCTTCGAGTATGTCCATAAGACGGTGGATTTGAACCGGATCCAATACGAGGCCTTGCAAAAGAACTCCACGGCTTCGACTTACGTATGAGCTCAAGAATGTGCTCCAAGGCATCGAAACGGCGGTGTAAGTCGTTTTGCCTTCGAGATATTGATATATATAATGTGGAGCATTAGAACCGAACGTCCCCCATGTGTAGGCCGTATCGCCGGATGGCGTGATAATTCGGATTGCGCTTTGGCCTTCGAACTCGTCGGTATGTTTCCCGGGCAGAACCGTCACGAGGTATACAAGTGTATCGCTTTCTAATGCGGCATTGATATCCATGTCTATGTCTTTGTGGTCGATGGCCGGTGGCGGACCTGACATGGGATTATAGTTATAATCAGCTGCATAGACATGCAAAGATGCACTACTCATTAACAATATAATAACGAGAAGCACGAGGCCCATAGCGCGGCGTGCCTGTGCGCAGAGCACACGGGCAGCATTGCTGTTTATGTTATGAGCCGGTGGCCGCATAGAGGGAGCGTTTCGTAATAAAAGTAAATCCCGCCGTACGACAGCGGGATTCATCATATGAGGTACCTAGCAGAATCGAACTGCTGTAAACGGTTTTGCAGACCGGTGCCTAACCACTCGGCCAAGGTACCATGCTCGTGCGGTTTGCGACTGCAAAGTTAAGCACTTTTTGGGATATACACAATATCTGCACGAAAAAATCTTTTGACAAATTTCGGAAGGGTCTTGGAGCAGGGCTTGCCCGCCCTCAAGGGCAAGGCGCCCGGTCAAAGCCCGTATATCGGCGCTGCCACGGCCGAAAATGCACGGTTCACACAAAAAAGCCGGGGGTTCGTACAGGAAGCGCGCCTACGTATTGACAACGCTCTTCCGGGAGCGTAATTTTGCTTGCGAAAGGAGGAAACAAGCCCTCGGGTAAGCAGACTTCCACCAAATCTAAAAGCATAACCACATTAAAAACGAAGCATTATGAAGACCAAGAATTACATCAGTCTGGCAGCGCTGGCACTTGTTGCCGCCATCACGGGGCGAGCATCGTCAATGTCTTTTACGCCGAACCTTGAAGAGCCGTCGTGGACGGTGGTCGGCCCGGTTTTGCTGGAAAACAGTGAAGGATCACTGATACGAGCCACGTTCGAAGTATTGTATGTCGATGCATGCGCGTATTACCGCATACGCCACGACGGCCGGTGTCATCTCGTATCAAAATGCATATCCAAGAGCATGGCAACCGAAACGTTTGTATGCCACATGCCCCAAGGCGACTACTACTTCCACCTAAACGGAAAGTAACAACGGCATTTTATTCGTAATTGCCGTACTTTTACTCACAAATAGGATGAAGAATATTGTAAATGACGCAGCAATGCGCTAATTTTGTAATTACATTAGATTAAAGGCTATGACATACAGAAAAAAGGGGTCGGAATGCACCTGCCCGGCATGCGGTACACCGCTTGCGAGCGAAGATGAAAAATGCCCGAGATGCAACAAGATTGGGGAGTCGGCCGATGCTACATGCGCAGAGCTTGACGCGGAAGATGCCGCAGCCATTATTACGATACAATACTGTTCTTGGCAATCTGTGTCGTGCAAGTCGTATACTTCAACCATTATCTATACGCCTACACCTTTTCGAGCTTCATCCGCAGCCTTGCCGGCCATGGCATAGCACTATGAGACGGCGCTATGGCGCAATAAGGATTGACAACAATTACAATAAACAACATAACAACACAATAAAGATATGGATAAAGATAAACAAATAATCTGTCCGGTATGTGGGACAGCCATCCCTTCAGACGCGAAAATATGTCCGCATTGCAAAGAGACCCTGTGGTCTGACGAAGTCCCCGAAGAATTTGGCGGAGGCAGTGCGACTGAAACATCGGACGGCACACCGCCACCGATGTTAGGAGAAATCTACAACCGAGACTTCCGTCCCGACCCGGACATGGAGCCGGAAGCCGAAACCGAGCGGCTCCTCAAAATTCGCGGATGGCTTTTCCTCTTTGTCCTTATGATGTGGTTGTCGATAGTAAGGGCTATCGTGTCCATGCTGACCGAGTCGCTTCCCACGCCGTTTTTACTCAGCAACATAGCCAAGGTCGGCTTGGCGATTTATGCATTAGTGTGCATCAGCCGCGTCGGAAGCAATGTGGTATTTCTGTGCAGATCATTGCTACTCATCACGTTGGTAGAGACCACGTGTATGATGTTTGGAAGTATCCAACTTTTCAAATATTCTCCTGCTGTAATCTTCTTTGTTGTGAAAATCGTCGTGAGCATCTTATGGCTCGGCTATTTCAACAGCAGTGCGCAAGTTGAGCGCCTTTTCCCGACAGAGGAACGGAGTCATTCGACGGTGGACGTTGTCATCGTTGCCATTACGGCCATATTGGCACTCGTAGCGTCATATACAATTCTAAGTGAGTTGCAGCATGTGCTGATATAGCCATAAGGCGCAACAATAGTTTACCCGGATACGGACGCAGGCGCGGACATTGGCACGCCTGCGTCCGCGTGTTCCCGGCATCACTATCGGCAGTTTTGTCCGGTGGTGTTGCGTAAACGGCAAAAAAGGATTATTTTTGTAACCTCAAAAACAAGGTCGCCGGCCGGCATGGCCGCCATACCCGCAACTGCATAGACAATTAATACACCCAATACTATCGGCTTTATGAAAACAGAGATAGCTCAACGGCTCACAGTCCTTCGCGGACTTATGGCCAAGGCCGGCGTCAATGCCGCCATTATCAATAAGACAGACCCCCACCAGAGCGAATATATAGGCGCCCACTGGGCTTTTTTGCGCCGCATCAGCGGCTTTACAGGCAGTGCCGCCACCATGGTGGTGACCGCAGACAAAGCATTGCTGTGGACCGACTCGCGATATTTCATACAGGCAGCGCAACAGCTTGACGGCACCGAAATCCGGCTAATGAAGGAGGGTCTTCCCGAAACTCCGGACATCCCGACATGGCTGACGCATAATCTGACACAAGGCAGCACGGTGGGCGTGGACGGAATGTTGTTCAGCCGTACCGAGGCTGACGGACTGGCTGCAACCCTCGGTGCTCGCGGCATCGAACTCAAGACAGACTTCGACCCTATAGCCGACACATGGCCCGACCGTCCGGCGTTGCCGCAAGACAAGGTTTTTGTACACCACATCCGGTATGCAGGACAGAGTGCTGCCGACAAAATTGCCGCTTTACTGACTGCGGCTGCCGACCTCGGCGCAGACGCTATATTCACCAGCGCACTTGACGAAATTGTATGGACGCTGAACATTCGTGCACACGATGTGCCGTACACTACCGTGGTCACGTCTTTCTTGTATCTGTCACCCAAGGGCAACACCTTGTTCGTAGACGAGAATAAATTGGATGAGGCTGTTCGTGCCCACCTCGCTGAGGCCGGGGTGTCTGTCGCCGGATACGGCGATGTTCTGCCCTTCATCGCAGCCCTGCCGACAGATGTTCGCGTGCTTGCACAGCCGGATAAGAATGCCGTAGCAGTCACCAATGCCCTTGGCGCGCGTGCCGTATTGGCTACTTCGCCGGCCGGAATGCTCAAAGCCGTGAAGAACAAAGTGCAACTGGCCGGAGTGCGTGCCGCTATGGAGCGCGATGGCGTAGCACTTGTGTCGGCCCTTATGGAAATCGAAAGACATATAGACAATGATCTGCCCCTGACCGAATTGGACGTTGTACGTATCTTCCGCCAAGCACGTCAGGCTCAGGCGTTGTTTTTTGACGAAAGCTTCGGTACCATTGCCGGCTTCGGTGCGCATGGAGCCATCGTCCACTACGACCCCACCGAGGAGTCCAATGCGGAGATACATCGCGGCAGTCTGCTGCTGATAGACAGCGGCGCTCAGTATCTTGACGGCACCACGGACATCACGCGCACAATAGCTATCGGCGAGAGCACGGCCGAACAGCGCCACGACTTCACCCTGGTGATGAAAGGCCATGTCGCCTTGGCTACCGCAGTGTTCCCGCAAGGAACTGTCGGCATGCAACTTGACATACTTGCACGCCAATTCTTGTGGAAGCAGGGCTTGACCTATCTGCACGGCACCGGACACGGCGTGGGCCACTTCCTCAACGTGCACGAAGGGCCGCAGAGCATTCGTCTCAATTATGTGCCGGCACCGATGACTCCGGGTATGATTACATCCAATGAGCCCGGACTTTACCGCGAGAATGTCCATGGCATACGTTGCGAAAACCTTGTGCTAACCACCGAGGCCATGACCACCGAGTTCGGCAAGTTCTACCGCTTCGAGACACTGACGCTATGTCCCTTCGACCTATCGCTGTTTGATGTGGACATGATGACAGATGCCGAGATCGAATGGGTCAACGACTACCACCGTATGGTGTGCTCGCGCCTTACTCCGATGCTGAACAGCGCTCAGCGCACTTGGCTCGAAAAGAAAACCCGGCCACTGACGCGCAACTAACCCCTTAGAAGTAAAAAATCAGAACAACATATACAAATGGCATTAATCATTCCACTGCGCGGTCACACTCCGGTGATAGGCGCAGACACTTTTCTGGCCGAAAACGCCACCATTATAGGAGATGTCACCATGGGCGAAAAATGCAGCGTATGGTTTGGCACCGTCCTGCGCGGCGATGTCAATACCATCACCATCGGCGACCGCGTCAATATTCAGGATGGCAGCGTACTGCACACGCTTTTCCGCAAATCCACCATCACCATCGGCAACGATGTTTCCATCGGCCATAACGTCACTATACACGGGGCGGACATACACGACCTCGCCTTGGTAGGCATGGGCGCCGTGGTCATGGACAACGCCGTGGTAGGCGAGGGCGCTATCGTTGCCGCCGGCGCCGTAGTCCTGTCCAATACCAAGATAGGTCCTTACGAACTGTGGGCCGGCGCTCCGGCCAAGTACATCAAAAAGGTAGACCCCGAACAAAGCCGCGAAATCAACCAAAAAATCGCGCACAACTACCTGCTGTACTCCCGCTGGTACACCCATCCCGACAAACCAAACCCCTTGGATGACTGAAAAATCGCAAGATATAAATAAAAAGGAGGCTGAAGCCTCCTTTTTATTTATACACCGTTTTTTGGTGTATAGGTCAAAACGGGTGCTATAAACGCTGTAACTACATTGGGCTACACGATATTATCATGGTTCAAAAAAATTGAAACATCACTTGGCGAGACCGCTTTGACCCTATGGGCCTGAATGTTCTCTTCGTGGTATTCAAAAACTTGGCAAAATATTTGGCAGGAACGAAAACTATGTTTAACTTTGTGGCGCAGACCGCATCGCAGAAGCCCGGTCAGGGCTAAGCGGGTGGGTCGACAGACATAATTAGAAAGCGTTTATCCGCGCTGATTCTTGACGTTTCGGAATTCTCGCAAAATTCATTTAGATGTCAAGGATTGAGCAATGGTAGATGCCCGAGGATATGTAATTTTTCTTGCTTTCGGCAGTGTATTTCGAGAGAAATATGGCCGGACGCATTGATTGCATATACGAGCGTGGGCTTCTGCATTGCCGTCCGACATCTAAAGGGCAATGCGAGAAGCCTCGAAACGTAGGACGGTAACAGATACAGATTCCTACGCTTTTTTTATTATCAATCGCCAACGAGAGGATGACCGCGGCGCCTTCAGACTTCAATGAAAAACGTCAAATTTAAGCCATGGATCGGTAAAGACTACCATGATGGAAACGAGTTCGGTAAAAAGATTCTCGTCATAGGCGAAAGCCACTATTGCGAGGATTGTGAAGATGTCAACCAATCAGATTGCCCGGATTTTACGCAAAATCTCATCCAAAAGTTAGTGGATGGTAAAACCGCAAGCTGGACAGGAACGTTCCGAAAATTTGAGCGTTCGCTCGTCGGTCACGAAACTACGCCGGAAGAATCGGCAAGAATCTGGAATTCGCTCGCGTTCTACAATTACCTGCAAACAGCCGTGGACGGACCGCGTAAAGCCGGCACCCCGGAGGATTATGACAAATCGGAAGATGCGTTCTATGAGGTTCTTAACACACTTCAGCCGGATGCCATTATCGTATGGGGCGTGACCCGTATGTGGGACAATATGCCCTCGCGCGGCTGGAAAAAGGGCGATGAAATCGAAGTAGACGGACATCCCTTGAAACAAGGCTCGTATACTCTTGACAACGGACATGTAATCAAGGCTATATGGATAAACCATCCTTCATCGGGCTATTCATGGGAGCGGTGGAACAAAGCAATCAAGGAAGTCCTATGAAGTAAAGAAGCCTCTCAAGAAGGTCTCTCATACTTGGTCGAGTAGCTGAGTAATCAGTAAGGCTTTAAATGTCGTAAACCGACATCAAAGCTAATGATAATCAGCTACCGACCAGTTCTCTGTGCTATATTATATTGATAAACGGCTAATTATAATTGGTTAAACGCTCCGGCTGCTTATGGCCATTAACTAACTCAAAAATTTATCGAAGTATTTTTATGACACTACTCACACTCCTCAAAAATGATAAATCGGCACATGCCGAACCATCGGTGATGCGACATCCGGCTTCCCGACACGAACCCCCGTCTCTCATCCCCGTTCCATTCAAGCGCACAATCATCCGATCGGCGCTCCTGCTCATCTTGTTGCTCTCCTCCTTCTCCGTCCTCGCCTGGGACTGCGAAGTTGATGGAATATACTATAAACTTAATACGACCAATAGAACCGCGAGCGTGACCAGCAGCGACGGCTGGTTTGTGGATATACCCAAAGCTATAACATATAGTTATACAACGTATTCTGTTACTTCCATCGACATTTGCGCCTTCTACGGCTGCGACGAGCTCATAAGTGTAACCATCCCCAGCTCTGTCACTTCAATCGGCGACCGGGCCTTCAATAAATGCTCCAGTCTGGTTTCCGTGGTAGTTGACAAAAACAATGGCACATATGATTCACGTGACAATTGCAATGCAATTATAGAAACATCCACAAACAAATTAGTATCTGGTTGTAAAAATACTATCATCCCCAACTCCGTCACCTCCATCGGCCGCGCCGCCTTCTCCGACTGCTCCGGGCTGACATCCGTGACCATCCCCAACTCCG